>Ga0209298_10000232_pt1 | contig 35963 bp, 30 predicted proteins | sample S_140806_EF_Meta_FD_187325 | JGI IMG/M metagenome (GOLD analysis project Ga0209298, IMG submission 187325) | Freshwater microbial communities from Lake Simoncouche, Canada to study carbon cycling - S_140806_EF_MetaG (SPAdes) (version 2) | ecosystem: Environmental > Aquatic > Freshwater > Lake ... | reverse complement strand
GATGACATCCAACTATTTGTCGTCCAACGCGCTGGTGGCCAGCATGGTGGTGCCCATGCTGTTGTCTGGCATCTACGACATCAAAAACAAACTGGTTGGTATGCTGTCCAACCTAGTGTCCAACTGTGTGTCCAAAACAGTCGTCATCAGTCGCAGGTTCGACCCAACCACATACGAGTCAGTGGCTGCGTTTGTTGCCAAGCTGACCAGCAACCCAACCAGCCGCATCACGTTTGACGGCGACTACTTGCTGGAAGACCAGCCGGTCCAGCACATCCCGACTGGCAGCTGCCAACATGTCTTTCGGTTCAACGACTGCTGGGTCCGCACCAAGCTGAAAGACAACCTGTCCGAGTCGCGCCACGACATGCTGACCATCCAAGTGCTGGCTGGCAACCAGCACGTTGTGGACCAGCTGGTGCGGAAAGCCCTGCAGGACCAGCGCGAGTCGCAGAAAAAGCCTGGCTTTCTCAACATGTACAAGTACAACTTTGAATACGAATACTGGAAGGCCTACGACATCAGGCAGCGCATGCAGCAAAGCATCGTCATGCCTGGCCAGATGGTGCAGCTGCTGCTGGACGACGCCGCCAAGTTCTTTGCGAGCAAGCAGCACTACTTGGACCACCAGCTGCCGCACCGTCGAGGATACCTGTTTTACGGCGCGCCTGGCAACGGCAAAACGAGCATGGTTCAGGTCTTGGCCAGCCACCTGAAGCTGGACATTTGTCTGGTCTGCCCGTCCAAGTTTCCAGACGACGACGCCCTGTGTGCTGCTATTCACAACTCGCCGCCCGGCATTCTGTTGCTGGAAGACATTGATGCTGCACTTGACAAAAAGCGCTTGCCCGGCGACGACCAGCCAGGCGTTAGCTTGTCGGGCCTGCTCAACATGCTGGACGGCGTCAACGCCCAGCAGGGCCGGCTGGTCATCATGACCACCAACAACTCGGACATGCTGGACTGGGCGCTGACTCGGCCTGGAAGATGCGACCTCAAAGTCAAGTTTGACTTGCCAGACACTTTCCAAATTACTCGACTGGCAAAACAGTTTTACCAATTTGACCAACCCGATCAAACTGGTCAAACCAACCAAACTGGTCAACCCAACCAATCCGACCCAACTGGTCAAACCAACCAATCCGACCCAACTGGTCAAACCAACCAAACTGGTCAAACCAACCAAACTGGTCAAACCAACCAAACCAACCCAACTGGTCAACCCGACCAATCCGACCCAACTGGTCAACCCGACCAAAACCAAACCAACCAACCCGACCAACCTGGCCAACCCGACCAATCCAACCCAGCTGAACTGCTGCACCAACTGGTCCAAGCTGTGCACAGCATGAAATGGTGCGCAGCAGCTGTCCAGAACCATTTCATGGTGCACAACACCGCGGCCTCCGCCCTGGCTGCATTGACAACTAAACAGCCGGACCAACTAGTCCAGCCCAACCAGACTGACCAAACAAACCAACCAAACCAAACCGACCAAACCAACCAAACCAAATCGACCAAACCGTCCAAACCGACCAAACTATCCAAACCGTCCAACCAGTCCACACTGACCAGTCCATCCAGCCTGACCAGACTGACCAGTTATCTGGATTAAAATAAATAGTCCTTTATAAAATACAAATGATTGCAGGTTTGGAATACCCGCTGTGCGACAACCAATTCACGCAACCAGTCTGTGTAGGCGTGATAGGCGGTTACCAGCCACAACAACAATGCCAGACCAATACTGGCAACACTGTCAGCAATGTCAGTACAAACAGTACATGTCAAAACCTGAAATATGGTGCGTCGTCGACCATCATGGCGCAGCTGGCCCAGCTTGACCATGACCCAGTGTGTGGCCAGCCAGCCCAACCAGGCAAAGCAGCACCATTGGGCTATTCAAACAAGCCAGGCGTGTGTGTTGCCTGTACAGATGCAAAACGAACCAAAACTGATTCAAATGCATGCCCAAACAACAACCTGGCAACCACCAACTTGTTGGTCAACGACCACCTGTTGAATGCCTGCCAAGCAGCTGACTCGCCAATGTACAAGACGTTTGATTTGCAGTGCCTGCACAAGAAGTGGGGCGGCGACGTCAACAACAACGGCGTCAACGCCCAGAACGTCTACATCAGCCCGGCCGGCCAGACAGTCAAGTGCGGCAACGCCAGGCTGGACCAGATGTTCGGCGTGTCGTCGCAAAAGGTGGTGGTGCTGGAGGCACACGGCAGCCAGTATGACGGCAAGATCATGGGAGTTGTTCAGTCTGGCAAAATCAGCTATCCTGATTCGATTGACCAGCAGGTCATGCCGCAAGGGCCTGCATACTCGGCTGCATCGACCGGCCAGTTCGTGGGCGCAGTCGTCACGACTCGCAAGGCCTACGGCCCGGGTGTGTACAACATCCTGGCGTACACGCCCTGTCTGTCGCTCAGCGAGCTCGGCTATGTGTTTGCTATCTGGCCGTTTCATTACAGCGAAGTGTACAACGTGCCTGATGGCCAGCAGTCCAGCCAGGCCAGGGGCGACTTGGCCAGCGACAACTCGCAATTTCCATGTTTTGGCCAGTGCGACCAGGACCCGCCGCCCAAGTCGGCGCCTTGCTACACATGCCCGGCCGACCACTTCGATGTGATCAACCACGAAATCGACATTGAAATTCCTGCCAACTCAAACTCTGTCAACCCAAATGCGCCCGACCCGTCCAAGGCGACAGTCGCCAGCAACCGCGGCTGCGACACCATGAACTTCAACACCTGGGTCAACGACATCAACAACTACCAAATGGACACTGGCGCGTACTACCAGAACCTGGGCGTGCGTGTACCATCCGGTGCATCTGGCTCTACGTTTGTGTCGTCCGACAAAAAGTGGCATTGGTACACCATCGACTGGAAAGTCGACAACGACGACTTTACCAAGAACAGCGTGTCGATCTACTTTGACGACCCTTTCGACCCGACGTGCACTGCCACGCACAACCAAGTCAACTTGCCGTCTGCGCCGCAAGGCAAGCCGCTGGCGACGACCAAGCGGTTCGTGCCTACCCGGGCGGGCAGGCTCAACATTGGGCCGTGGTTCGGATGGTGGGCCTTTTCTCGGCCAGACAGTCCGACTGGCTACGACACCAAAGCAGTGGGTGTCGCCCACATCAGCGTCGCACTGCAACAGACAGGCTTTGCTTTTGTCCAAACCTACGACCAGTCGTACATCGCACAGGACCAGTCGGTCGTCAACATTGCACCCGACTTTGTCGACTTTTACTCCAAAACCGACGCACCGAATCCAGTCTTTGATCCAAGTTTCTTTCCAACATATACCGTGACAGCTGGCGTACAAAACACATGCACTCAACCACCACCACCACAACCACCACCACAACCATCGCCATCACCGCTTTTGCCCAGCAACAGCATGCCAGTTTGGTTGATCGTCGTCTTGGTCTGTGCAAGCATCCTGATCGTTGCAGGCATTGTTGTTGCAGTGTACTTTGTACATCGCAACAAGTATGGCAAGCTTGGCAAACTTGGCAACGTTGTAACTGGACCAACCGGCCAAACTGGTCCAACCGGACCAACTGGTCCAACTGGTCAGGTTATTTAACAAACCAACAAACCAACAAATTAACAAACCAACCAAACCAACCAAACCAACCAAACCAAACCAACTACCCAACCAACTGCCCAATCTTACGTTTCCATGATTGGTTGGTTTGTTTGTTTTGTGTTTAGACAGTTTAGACAAATTTACTCGACACAGTCCAACTGGGCAGTTTTTGCCATTTGGTACAGCCAGCTGAACGCCGGGAATTCTTGTTGCGCATCAAGCTGCCGAGCCTCGGCTGCTAAAATCATGACGGTCAGCGCTGCATCCTTCATCAGGTCGTTCCAGCTCGGCATGTCGACACACAAAACTGGCAGCCCAACCACATCGTATGCCGTGGTGCGGTACACAGTGGCATAGCTGTTCAAAATGGCCTGCATCTTGGTCTTGGCCATCTCGACCAGCAGCTGCTTGCAGGACGCGGCCAGTTCGGCCAGACGAGCGCTCTCCACTACGCGTTTACTGGTCAACTCCTTGTATGCTTGGCCGACTGTGTGCATTTCTCGGCAAATGTCTTGGTCAGCCAACATGTCCAGCAGTTCAGTAACATCTGCATGAAGTTCAGATTTTTGTTCGGAATGATGACAGTTACTTGGCTCGATGAACCGCGCGAATCTGGGTTCCAGTATGGCGCTGCCGTCCAGCTTGATTTGCTCGGCTTTTTCCAGCACAAGCCACATTGCGTAGTCTGCTTTGCTGGCATGCATGAAGATGTCGATCTGCTGCCAGATGCCTCGCCGGTCGGTACCGAGCGTGGTCAACATCGTGGTGTACAGCTGCATGATTTTGCAGACCATTTGCTGCAAAACATCAACCTGTAACATTTGTGCAGCTGGGCTTGCTGGCTAACTGGTTTCGACTAGTTTTGACTGGTTTTGTCTGGTTTGCAGCCAAGACACGTTTCGATTCGACCAGATGTCGGTTTGTAAATTGGCAGAATCAATCTGTTATTTTAACGATAGCCATACCGAACAACAGTCATGCGCGGCAGACGTTCAATCCGGACGGTTCGATCCGAAACCTGCTGACTGCACACGCCAACGTCTGAACCGCCGTTGTTGGCGTCTGGGCTGTCGACACCAGCGTCTGTGCTGACACTGTTGTTGACGCCTGTGCCGGCAGCACTGTTGGCACTGCTGTTCCCAAACATGACACTAATCACGCCGTCACATGGTGCACCGACAATTGTCGCGTTGTCGCAATACATTGCGCCAACAGCCGAAATACCCTGCAAGCACACGCGCTTGCCTGGCGAACCGTCTATTCCAGCTGCGTCACCCGCGTGGCCAGCGTGGCCCGGTTCACCCACGTCACCCACGCACCGTTTGGTAAGAGGATGGCTGTCGTCACTGGCAACGTCGATGACGACATGACCGCCGACCGCGACATCATCACCACCAACGTCAATGACGACATCACCACCACCACCACCACCGCCGCCGACCGCGTCATCATCACCGCACACGTCAATAACACAATCACCACCGCCGCCACTACGACGGCGACCACTGTCGCCAGCTTGGTTGGCTAGTTGGGCTGCCGATGCAATGTTGGAGCCAAGCTTGTCGCGGGCAGTTGCAAGCGCTTGGTGAGCATGCTTGGCACCAGCCGCAGCCTTCTCGATGCGCTCCTTGGCAAGCAGCAGGGCTGAATGTGCAGCCTTGTCGCTTTCACCATCGCCGCCACCACCACCACCACCGACGTGGTTGTCGTCGATGACATCGTTGGCATGACAAACAACTTTGTTGCCACTTTTGTTGAGCATCCCAACCACATTTCCCGGCAGAGTGTTGCTTGGCAATTTGGCGCCCATCATCAAAGTCAGCCCGTCAGCACGCACGAGCGGTTGCGTCAGGTCTTGGTGAAAGCCATTGTACACCAGCCGCCGGCACGTGCCTGTCATGTACAGAGCCATGGTTGGTTTGGTTTGATTTGTTTTGGTTGGTTTGGTTTGGTTTGTTTTGGTTGGTTTGTTTTGTTTGGTTTGTTTTGGTTGGTTGGTTCGGTTGGCAAGAATGGTTTGTTGATAGGCAGATGTTCGACGACCAACTTGTCTGCCTGGTTCGGTTGAAATTCTGTTCTAAGCACTGGTAGTCTTGTGTCAACCTACGCAGAATTTGCATACCAGTCAGGTTTTTCCAAATCCAAACTTGGCGACCAAGCGAACTGAAATGTCTTTGCACCAGCAGACAATTGAAAGGCCAGAATTTGGCCGTTCTGTTAAAACGTCCACAACAACTTGCTGATCACTTGCTTGGAAAAAGAGGCTGGCAAATCGACCAATTGCGGGCATCTCGCTGGACAGCGCTTCCACAGAAACTCGGCCTTGAAGTGTGGTGGGAACCACGAGGTCGTAAGGCTGCGGCATGGAAACTACGAGGTCTGTGCCACCTGCTTGCACGCAAATTTCTGCCCTGGCTCTCCAATCTTGGTCTTCGAACTTGAAGTCGATTCGGATCCCGCCGACAAGCAAAGGCTGTTGCATCAGCGTCGTAAAGTGGGGGAAGCCAAGGCTGTCGCGCAAGCTGGCCATGACAGCTGTAAAGACTTTGTCCATCTTGCGAAAGCCTTCCAACGTGTTGACCGTCCGGTTCCCCAGGCACGTGCGCATCAGCGTCTCTGCCAGCTGCCTTCCAGCAGCATTAACGACACCCGCCTCCTCGCGTCGCTTTTTCCGTTCTGCGAGAACTTTGAGCCGTGCGTACATCGTCAAGTGTGGTGTAGGTCGACCACAGGCCAGTGTCGCCTGCCGGCACGTGCAGCACAAACGCATCAGCCACAACCTGCGCACTACCATCAGACTCGGCCGGCCAGTTTTGCATGTTTGTGAAATTTGGTTGGTTTGCAAGATTTGGTCGGATTTGGTTGGCTTGCAAGGTTTGCAAGGTGTGCAAGACTTGCAAGACTTGTTGGTTATTTTTGTTAAACTTTGCAAAATATGTTACACATCGCGCAGGTTGGCATTGTTCATGCCGCCGTACAGCGCGTAGCAGGCCAGCACAAACACGATGATTGCCACAACTGGAAACACCACTGTAAAGTAGTACATTGGCGGCGAGCGGTAGACATACTTGATTTTTTTCCAGCCAGTCACCACTTCGCTCTGCAGCTCCTCGCTGTGCTGGATCTTTACTGGGGTCAGCAACCAGCACACCACAAAGATTGCAAAGTAAAGCACCGACATCAGAAACACGCTGGATCTGCCGAGCAGCGTCGACGGCGCCGGCATGTAGGCCAGCGCCAGACCCAGCACCACAACAAACACCAGTGGAAACAGATGCGCCACAAAGTTGTACGCCAGCATTTTCTGGACAAACTCGACGCCCAGTGCGAGCTTTCGTCCAGCAAGGATGCTGTCTGGCCTGCGCTCGATCTTGATGTTGAATGCCAGCATCATCTGGCTGACAATCGTGGTGCACACAATCGACGACATGGCTGCAATAATCAGCGGCACTACTGTAAACGCTGCAATGCGCCGCGTCGTCCTGAACTGGCGCATCCACGGAATGGTCAGCAACGCAATGACTGTCACGCACACTGCCGTCACGGCGTTCCACGTCGTGAAGAACGCAAACGCCGAGCCCTGTGGGACCGACACCAACAAGTCCTTGGCGCGCATGTCGTCGTCGACGTAGTAAATCGATGTCGGCCGACTCGGCGCTTCCAGCGTCATGTTCAGCGCGGTTGCCATGTTCGATTGGCCAAACTGCACAGTGATTTGGTTTGTTTAGTTTTGTTTTGACTGGCTTGCACCAACACGGTTGGTTGGTTTGGTTGGTTTGGTTGACTTTCACTAACCAAATGTTTTGTGTTGATCGGCTTGCACCAACACGGCTTGGTTGGTTTGGTTAGTTTGGTTGCACAACTCTTGAAATCGACTAGCCTTTTTTGTAGCCAAACAAACTATCCAAAACTATTCGCCGAACCACTAAATACGACACAAACCAGCCTTGAAACACGAATCAACGCCAATTGTCCTTTGCAAACATGCAACCACCAAAACCAACTAGCCAGCCTCACAGTTAGCTTACCAAACTGCCTGGCGATGCCTGGCTTACGGGGTTTGTTTCATCGCTCCGCCCTCGTACATAATGGCGTTCCACGGCAGCATATCCTGATGCACACTAGTCACCGCCACACAGTCTTGGTCTTGCAGCGCCGACAGCTTCAAGTTTTTCGGTATCATCACGTAGCTTCCGTTGACAAACACTGCCAGCTTTGTGTGCAACAGTTGTAGGGCATGCGCAATGTCCTCCACCTTGCCAAACACCGTGGTGTATGCCGACACGCGTTGCAAGTACGGCGCCAGCACGCACGCCAGGTTTTCGTCGATGTTGCCGCTCACCAGTGTGCGGACAGTTCGGACGCCACTGTTGATGTCGCTCGCCTGTGTGCCGACCATCTGGGCGTCGTCGTCGTCTGGCTCGCAGTCCCACTGTGCTTCGTCCTCGCTTCGGAACGGCGGTTTCAACAGAAATACCACATAGAAACTGCGTGCTGGTTTGCTTTCCATCTTTGCGAGGCTTTCCAAACTAATCAAACTGGTTGTCTGACTTGCTGGTTTGTTTGGTTTGTTTGGCTGTTTGGTTGTTTGGTTGTTTGGATGTTTGTTTGTTTGGTAATTTGGATTGCTGGTTCGGTTGAAAATCATATTGCAACATGTATAAACAAGCGCCACGTTACTGACACAGCCAGATGCCACAATATTGCGTGTATTACGTTTATTACTGTACGACATATTCGCGTGGTGGCCAACTGCGCAACCAACAAGTTGGTCTGTTTGCTGGCTTGCTGATTTGCTGGCTTGCTGGTTATTTTCCCAAAAATTCGTACTTGATGGCATCCCACGGCGACACATCCTGCGGCACAATAGCTACCGTCACAAAAGCGTCGTCTTGCAGCACCGCCAGTTTGACTAGATCTGGCGCCACCACATACTCTCTGTCAACAAACACTGCCATACGGTCTTTCATCAGGTTGATGGCATCTATGCTGCTGCCCACCGCGCCAAACACCGCGGTGTGTTTCGAAAAGCTTTGCAACAACGGGTACAGCACCTGCAGCAGGCTTTCATGGATCTCGCCGCACGCCAGTGTGGTGACGGTTCGGTCGCCATCCACGTCTTCGTCCCACTTGGCTGCGTCGGCTTCGCTTTTAAACTGTTCTTTCACCAGAAAAACAACCCGGATCCTGCGGTACACCCGTGGCGGTGGTTCCCATAGTTGCACTGGTTTGCTTGCCATGTCGTCAGACTATTCAAACTGGTTGTCTGGTTTTGCTGGTTGTGTGGTTGTGTGGTTGTTGTGTTTTCCTGGTAGTTGGGTAGTTGGGCAGTTGGGTTTTCTGGTCGGTTGTTTGGTTGTTGGTGTGGTTGAAAAACAAGTTTGCAAAAAGTACAGACAAGCGCCACATTATTGAAGCTGGCAGACAGAATATTACGTTTATTATTTTACGACATATGTGTGGTGGCCAACTGCGCAACTGCGCAACCAACAAGTTGGTTGGTCTGTTTGCTGGCTTGCAGACTTGCCATGCTAGTTTGCCGAGTCTGCCGAGTCTGCCTTCATGTAGCTTTGAAACAGAATCGGCGGCACAGCCGGCTGCTTTGTCCAATAGTTAAGTAATTCAAATCCCTGCTTGATCGGTCTAAGAATCATAGTTTCATCACTGTTGACGATGTTTGGCAAAACCGTGTCGGCAACCATGGTATCCAAGCCATACATAGCCAAGCTCCCACCATCCAGTTTGCGTGTGTATACTGCCAAAACGCCTTCCGAAACGGCGTATCCAACGTTCGGCATCCGTCGATCAAATGGGTGGAATTGGTGGGTTGCCACCACTTTCTGCTTTGAACAGTCAACAAAAACAATCTGCATGCCAAGCAATGCGTCACCTTGGTGGAGCGCCAGCAAGCTGCTGTTGCCAACACACTCGCACTTGAAAGGCTTGCATGACGTTTCGAAAACATCAAACTTGTGGTCGTCCAATGCCAACACGCCGACATGCGAGTCTGAAGCCACATAAATCAGTGTCTTGCTGGCATTGACGCAATGCACAGCTGGTTGGCAAGTTGGAAGTTTAGCAAGCAGCTTGAAGTCATGGGGTGTTTCCATCTCGCCCAGATTGTTGATGTTGTTGATGTTGGTGTTGTGCATGGTGTGCATGTTGTTGACCTCGCCGATGAAAATGCCGCCATATCTGTTGACCGTGTAAAACGCCAAGCTTTTGCAGTCAATGTGAATGCAGGACGGGTAGTACATGCACAAGTCCAAATGGTCGTGGTAAAGCGCTTGGCGCGGACCAACATCCATGTCGTTGATCGTGACCACAGCTGGTTGGTCGAGCTTGGACGCGTATGCTCGCACAAAGTCGCGCTTGGCTGGTTCGGCAACGACCACCAAACAAGCCAGCAAGTCCTGGCTGGTTGCCTGGTAGCCAGGCCAGTCCAGCGGCCGCCGCGGCCACCCAAGGTCCCACAGCGTTTGGAAGTCGGTGTGTTTTGCTGCAACGCACAGTTGTTCGACTTCCTTGACAACAAGGTCGGGCGACACACCATACTTGTGACACAGCTGCAAAACTTGTCGAATGTTGTCTGGACTGCATGCCTGCTGCGCGACTTGCAAAAACATCAACTGCTCTTCTTGCGACAGCTTAGCTGCCAAGTCCAGCTTGCACTCAGACAGCCATGTGCTTTCCATTTTGTGCTTTCAAACCACGCAACGCATTTTTACCATTTTACCATTTTATGTTGCAACGCATTACATGTTGGATGCACGTATGTTGGTTGGTTGAACTGGCAATTTGGTTGGTTGGTTGCACCGATAAATGCGTTGGCATGCTTTCAAAACCAACCAGTCGGCCAACGTATGTTGGATTCATACCAACTGTGCAACCAACCTAACCAACTGCGCAACCAAGCCGACCAAACTGCGCAACCAACCGAACCAACTGCGCAACCAAGCCGACCAACCAAATTTCCAAAAAACCAAATTCCCGAACAATGAGCAAACTCGCATCAGCCTGCGTGCCGCTGGCGCTGACAATGGGCATTGTCACGTTCGCAGCCGGTATGTGCACCGGAGTTGCAACTGTTCAGGCACTAGAAGCCGTTTGCAGCAACAACGAAGCCAAGAAACAAAAAGTTGTTGTCGCGGCTAAAGCAGCTGGTATATTTACGGCTCTTACTAGCTTGACGGGTGGTGTGTTTCTGCTGGGTGAAAAGCTGGACAGGCTGGCTTGCGTTTAAACCGTGCAAACACGACCAAACACGACCAAACACGACCAAACACAACTTTGGGTTGCAAGATTGTTGGGATTTGTGGCTTATAATAAATGTTAGTTTCAACTGGTAATTTGGTTGGTTGGTTGGTTGGTTGGCATGCGTTCAAAACCAACCAGTCGGCAAACATATGTTGGATTCATACAAACTGTGCAACCAACCAAACCAAACTGTGCAACCAACTAACCAACCAAACCAACCAACCAATTTTCCAAAAAAACAAATTCCCAAAAAATGAGCAAGCTCGCAGCAGACTGTCTCGCGCCGTTGGCGATAACAATGGGCATTGTCACGTTCTCAGCCGGTTTGTTCACCGGAGCTGCATCTGTTCAGGCACTAGAAGCCGTTTGCAGCAACAACGAAGCCAAGAAACAAGATGTTGTTGTCGCGGCTAAAGCAGCAGGTATATTTACGGCTCTTACTATCGTTACGGGTGGCTTGTTGCTGCTGGGTGACAAGCTGGAAAAGCTGGCTTGCATGCAAACAGTCCAAACTCTGGATTGTTGGGGTTTTGGGCCGGCTTCTAATAAATGTTAGTTCAACACAACTTGCAGTTTGCGTTTTTTTTCAGCATGAAGCCTCACCACCAAGTCGTTGCTGACATTCAACAGTTTGGCATACTTCTTTGCCAACTCATCGTGCTTGTCGGCAATGTGGTCGCGTTGCTCTTCCAGCTCGGCCATCTTGTTGAGTAGCCATTCGTTTTTGGTCTTCAAATCGCTGTTTTCTTCTTCGAACTCGTCGCGCAGTATGCTCAGCTCGCCTTGCAGGTCGTCTTGCCGATCTGTCAGATCAGTATGTTCTTCAACCAACTGTTTGTGCTTTTCTGCCAGCTTGGCATGCTTTTTGACCAATTGGTCGTGTTGTTCTTTCAGATCAGCATGTTGTTGAACCAACAGGTCGTGTTGGTCGTGTTGCTCTGCCATGTTGGCGTGGGTTAAATTTGTGGTTTCGTTGTGAATGTCGGCAACACAGTTTTTCAAACAACCAGACATTTTCAATCAACACAAACACGCTGGACGCATCAGTGCAAACCAGCGAGTGTTGGGCCATGTATGCTTTTATTTAACCAACTGGCAACTGGCAGTGCTTTTCTGCAAGCTCGGCAGCTTTTTTGACCAATTGGTCGTGTTGTTTTGTCAGAACAGCATGTTGTTCAACCAGCAAGTTGTGCTGCTTTGTCAGGTTGGCGAGTTGTTGTTGTTCAACCATCAGGTGTTGCATTTCCATGCTGGCGTGTTGAATTTGTGTTTTGGATATCGGCAACACAGTCTGCGATGTTTTTCCAAACAGCCAGACTATTTGCAGCCACGTACCGAACAACTTGAACGCATTCAGTTACAATCCAAACCAGTCTAGACCAGCAACTGTTTAATGGGAACCAACTTGCAAGCAGCAATCTGGGCAACCAGCCAGCTCGGCCCAGCGTTCATCACCGATCCGGGCAATTTGCTCATCTGGGATGCTGTAACCCGACGCCCGAAGCGTCGAAAGTATGTAGCTTGCAAAGCGAACCACGCTAGCCTTGTCGGCACAACTGTCTGTGTTTGTGAACGTGACCACCAGCATGTCAAACACTGCTTTGACGATCCCGGCTTCGACAAACTGCTGTTTGTACGTTTCGGCTGACCCGTCTTGGATGTCAAGTGCAGCCAACATCAGCACGCAGACCAGATGCATCGCCTCAAAGTTGGACGTTGCGCATAGCCGGTCCACCAGCTGGATCACTGCGTGGTAGCCAACTGCAAAGTCGCGCCGGTTTGTTGCCACCATGCGGACCAATTCCTGCACCAGCATGTTGTTGTCAATTTCCAGAACGACTTTCAGCACCGCCTCGATGTTGGCCTGGCGCACTAGTGCGTCTTGGTGGTAGCGTGTCAACTCGGTGAGCAGCAGCATCGCCCAGTATACTGGTCGTTGCTCACCAAAGTCGTCAAGCTCTTCCAACAGGTCGACCAGTTTGTCGGAGCAGCACGTAATGATCAGCCGGTGGACAGCTTCGTCGCAGGCACAGTGGTCAGTGTCCACATAGTCTAGGAACAGCTGCTTGCACGCCTTGTGCTGCTCGTCCGACGACTTGCTGGCCAGTTGGTTGGCCAGCGCGTGTATACCATCGGCTTCTTGCTGGGTCACTTGCACCACGATGTCGGCCATGATGAATTCAATACTTGGCAGATTGGTTAATTGCGCAGTTGGTTGCGCAGTTGGCTAATTGGCTGCAACTAAACTGCTTGTCGAAATATGACGACATAACATATGTAAACTTGCAAAACAGTTGAAAGATTGAAATATTAAAACAGTTTAAAACGTTGGTCCAATGAAACCCAACTGGTTGTTCAAGCTTGCATCTTGTCAACTGGTAGTTCCGGAAGCTCGCTTGTTGGTGTATTTGGATGAATCGCTGGCTGTCGCAGAATTCCAAGCTGATTGGCAGCATGCGCAGACAGCAGCAGCTTGTAGACTTTGCTGCTCATGTCATCAGAATACGCTCGGTATCCAATTCTCTGCTTTCCACCAATAATAGCAACACCCCGCTGGCTGTATGACGCCTGGCCTTGTCCAAAGGCCACATGCAGCGTTTTGCATGGTTGTTTGTTTGCACAGTATGCCGAGTCAACCATCACAATGTTTGAACCAGTGTCGACGAGCACCCCAACCTCGTCGAACTGCCCTTTTTTGACGTTGTACAACTGCGTTTTGTACAAACACAAGCCTCTGTCGGAGTCGGGAATTCCCACCATCTGGTCAATCTTCTCACATGCTTGTTGTTCTTGGCTCGCCAGGCGGTCTTGGCTGGTTTGGTGTTCACGAACAATGTGGTAAGCAAACATGCCGCCACAGCTCAGAACCAAGCCAAGCCGCACAGACGTCATCGTGCGCAACGTATGGCAATGTGGTTTGTCTGCCAGCTGGTTGTTTAGATGTTTAGTTGCACCAACCAGTTTTATTTGGTTGTTCGGTTGTTTGGTTGTTTGGATGTTCAGTTGCATCAACCAGTTTCATTTGGCTGTTCGGTTTGAATATGTGTGTCTTGACTAGTGAATCCAAACTGATCATGTGATGGTTCGTTCAAGCACCAAAATGGCAAAGCCAGGCGCAGACAGTTGCGTTCTACCCATCTGAAAAGTTGTTATTATTGCGTGTACTGTGCAACACACAAACAGTTTACCCACGACTGGCTGTTGAAACGCTGGTCGTTTGGTGACATTCTAACTATTTACTGGTTTACTGGTTGAGTTCCGAAAGGTTGTTGTCTGTCTGCCTGGCAAAAACCAACATGTTGTGTTGAAAAGGCATGCCTGGATGCCTGGATGTTCAGAATAGCTGGTCGACTGGTAGTTCACAAAGCTTATGCACCGGCGTACTTTGATGAACCGCTGGTTGTAGCAGAATTCCAAGCCGATTTGCAGCACTGGCAGAAAGCATCAGCTTGCAGCCTTTGCAGACTCTGCCGCTCATGTCGGAAGCAAAGGCTTCAAACCCAATGTTTTGCTGGTTCTGCTTGCCGCGGATAACAGCAACACCTTGCTGGCTATACGACGTGGTACCTGCCTCACTGTCCACACGAATGGCCTCGCACGGTTTCAAGTCTGTACAGTATGCCAGGTCAACAAACACAACGTTTGAACCAGTGCTGACCATCACCGCAACCTCATCGAACTGGTATGTGGTGACGTTGTACAAATGCGTTTTGTACAACGCAAATGCTTTGTCGTGGACGGGAATTTCCACCATTCTGTAGTTTGGCTCAACTGACTGTTGTTTGCTCGCAGGACTTGCTTTGCTCGCCAAGTGTTTACTAGCAGTGTAGTAAGCAACCGCGACGCAGCAACCAGACGCCAAACCGATTCCAAGCATTTTGCACGTCATGTTGTGAACCAAATGGTTGGTTGGTTGGTTGGTTGCACCGACTGGTTGGTTGCATCAAATGGTCGTTTGGTTTAAATTTTTTCATCATATGTGCGCCGACTTGTTGCATGAACAACCGTTTACTCGTTCTGTTGCTTAGCCAAGAAACCAAACTAGCGAAAGCCAGCAAAACCAGCAACGCCAGCATGCAGACAGACGTGTTGTGCAAATCAGAACTTTTTGGTGTGTCCAGCTCCGCGAACTTTGTCGGCTCCCAGAATGGCCTTGGTCGAGTAGTAGCGCTTGGTTTCAGCTTGTTTTGCTGCTTGTATGTTGGCATGCTTGAACACATGCGACACCGACAGAGGCTTTGCGTTGCGGCAAACCGAGCTTGCCGTACGAGCCTGGCTGAGCTGAGCTTGGATGCGCTTTTGCAGCGACTGCTTGTTGTGTGCCATGCCAATGTACGTTCTGCCACATGTGAGGTTGACCTGGTACGTGTAGGCTGGTTTTGATGGTTTTGATGGTTTTGAATTGCGTGTTTGTCGAGTTCGCCTGGTTTGCTTTGACTTCATGGTTGGTGCAGTTGGTGCAGTTGGTGCAGTTGGTGCAGTTTGTCCAAAAACCAATGTTGCAACAAATCATAATACATTGCAGGAATTCTAGTTCGGTTTGAATAATTTTTCAACATCATGCAGGTATGGCACCAGCTGCACCATCCGCAACGTCCTCATCGTAGCAGTACCTGCGAACTGCGCCAAACAACATTTCGCTAGCAGCTTTGCATGCTGCCATGTCACACTCATCTGGCAAAAACGCATGACTGTTGTCGTACATCTGCTCTGCCAAGTGGTCTACAAAGTCTTTGGCGTCTTGTTCGCCTGCTGGTAAAAGATGCGCCAGATTGAACATCTTTACCAGTTGCGTTGCACTGATGTTGCCAGTCTGGTTCAACGCAATTTGCCGAAACAAACCCAATTGGTTCGGCACTGTAACAAAAATCATCTTTTGAAGGCCAGTCTGGTCCAACAGGTAGCACAAAAAATCTTGCCGGTCGGAGTCCGACAAGCCATGAATCTTTTCCAGCTGGTGTGGTTGTATACTTGCGGGGTCGAATTCCATATTGGTTGGTTGGTTGGTTGGTTGCACCGACTGGTTGATTGGTTGGTTGGATGGTTGATTGGTTGATTTATAAACGTTTTGGTTGGATTGGTTGTTTTGGTTGGTCAGGTTGGTCAGGTTGGCCAGTTTGGTCAGGTTGGTCAGGTTGGTCAGGTCGGTTTGGTTGTTTAATGTTGTGTAACATATGACTGTTTTGCATTCAAGCTACTTTTTGCAATATACAAAACCAATTTGACGTAACAACCAAAACAACCAACCAACCAACCAAAACAACCAAAACAACCAAAACAACCAACCAACCAGCCATCCAATTTAACCAATCCAACCAAATTAACCATGCAATCTAGTAAAACTGGTGCAGTCAAAGCAACCAGTCCAACTGAATCGGCAGGACCGGTTGGACCGGATGGACCAGCTGGATCAAAACAAACTGACAAATCTGACCTATCTGACCCATCTGACCCAGCTTGGACGTATGGTTTCAGCGAGCTGTGTTGCTACATGGGACCATACGAAATGCGCGTGAAACTTGACATGAATGAAAACAGTTGTTTGTTTGGGTATGACGGATTCAGCGTGGAGACAGTCGCCAACTTGGAAGCAATGAAGCACGGCGAAAACTACACGTTGACGCTCGACAATGCTGATGGGCCGTTTGCGACGTGCTCGGTCAAAGACAACAATCTGAAAGTCTGCTTTGAAGCCAAGAACTTTGACGCATATGTTGTTTTGCCAGTAAACACGCCAGCCGCACAGGCTCTGTTGGATGATTTCATTGATGCCGTCAAGCAAGGCAAAGACTATTAATGCAACATGTCAACATGGCAACATGGCAACACGGCTTACCAACTTGCCAGTTGGCCAGTTGGCCAGTTTTGCCATGTTGTAAATGGTTGGCTGGTTGGACAAGTTGGTCAGACATCACAACACAAACAAGCAATTGTGTATGGCAACCAATGTTGCGAATGGTTAGACGAATTGAATGAAAACACCAACAACATATGTTGATGGATGTGTTATTGCAAGTAGCCGGCAACACAGTTAATTATAAATCGATATTTGTAATCCTTTGCATTCGACACGCTTAGACTTATGTACCAGCGTTTGCGTACCTAAACTCAAACCTTGACTTTGCGCTACCAAACCTTTTGTGCCATTAAAACGAACCTTGTTGTGCAAAAGGAAAAACTACACCATGATGGATCAGGACGTTGAAGACCTTGTGACTTATTACACCGAATGCCCCGCGATGCGGGTTCTTGCGCGCAGAACGCTGTCTGAAATGAAAGCAAAAAACTTTGAAATAACGCCCTACCAGGATACGTGGGCACAGTGCTTGGTAATAGCATTTGACTATGTTGAAGAAGACACTACACAGCTTGGTGCGTTGTGTTACGAAATTAAAACGTGGTGGCGTTGTTACGAACACTATCAATATCAAAATCATTCTGAAAGGCTTAGTACAGTCATGGCTGGTGTGTTGATGACACACATAACGCGTTTACACAAGCTGGACGATTATGGAAGCACAATCCACTACTATTGTGGCGCACTTGCAGCTGTTACATCACGCACGTGCAACCAACACGTCTTTAATGACGGCATTCATGTGTTGCTAGACCTGGTTGGCGACTTCAACAATTATTGGCACTGGTTTTATGCATCGAGCGCGTTTGCCACTTTATACAACATAGTGCGACATTTGAACAAACAAGATGTTTGTATTGAAACAGGCGTTCCTGCGGCAATGCATGCCTTGCAAGTTGATGATAACGACGACTACGATGATTTGCGAACAAATGCTTGCAAGTTTCTGTCCGCGTTAACCAAGCATGCCACGCTATGTGCTGCCGACATTGCAGTTTTGGTGAAACTGATGAACACTTGTACAGATCGCGATGTGATGGAGTATGCTTGCAAGGTTGTGGTCAACACTGCCGACCAAGACGACAGGCGAGCCATGCTTGGAGATACCATTGAAAGCATGCTAGACTTGTTGGCCAACTACGACGATTGCGCATTCGAAGCTTGCAAGGCAATTCACGCTGTGACGCAGCTTGCCTCAAACGCCAAAAGGTGCGGCGAGTCGTGTGGGCTCGAAACGCTGTCGTCGTTTTACGAAAAAATGTATGACGATTTATTCGACGATCCACGTGACATGAATGACTGGTGGAACAACACCTATCGATGCGTGATTAGGACTATTGATACATTGGAAAACATCAAACCAGATGGCTTGTCATACATATAGTACACATTTATGTGTTTGTAACAAAAAGCAGTTTGCACAAACCACAAACCATGGCAAAGATTACAAAAGCCAACAAAAAAGCTGCCTACAAGAGTCGCAGAAAACCATGCAAAGGCAGGCGCGTTGTGATTGGTGGTACGAGGTACTGTGTTGGTGAACACATATTGACAAAAAACAAAAAGCATAAAAAGCATGTTAAATGATGGTCAGCTTGACGTTATGCCGAGCCGACAGACTGTCAAGACATTGCTGCACTGTGATGCTGGTTGGGCTGGTCACGCATAAGCACGCTGCGCAAATGATGCCTGCCAAAGCAGGCAAGCCGGTATAGTTGACTGGCGTGAGCAACACAGACACGTGTTGCAGCGCAATTACTGCACATGTTTCGTCTGGCAAGTAGTTTATCTGGTTGATGTTTTGGTTCATACCAAACAGTTTTGTTGTGAGCAAATTGGTGTCATTTGGTTGCAATGGTTGCAATGGTTGCAATGGTTGCAATGTTTGTTCTGGTGCGTTTTGGTTTGGTTGGATTGAAGCCAGTAACCAAAGTGGTGTCGTTTTGTTGGCAGCTTCTAGTTGGCCGCGCTTGGCTGGCCAACCAAATGGATGCAAAGTATCCACCAAGTCAATGCCGGCAATGCCGCCTGCACCCTCCAGCCAAGCGTCAAGATTGTGGTTGTCATCATCAAACACGACCAACCTGTCAACTGACATCATGGTGGTTCTGCGATGCGCCACTATTCTGGTACAATTGGGCATGTCAAACATGCTGTCTAGCTTGGCCACCACAGTGGCATCGTCCAGTCTGGTTTGAATTACTGCCCATCGTGTCATTGCAATCAAACAGAATTGACAAAACGGGTTGGCTGGTTTGGCTGGTTTGGCTGGTTTGGCTGGTTTGGCTGGTTTGGCTGGTTTGGCTAGTTTGGCTGGTTGGTTAGTTTAATTTGCATCATATGTTGGTCTGTTATTCGGTTGTGCCGATCATGTCGACCAAACACCAATCAAAAGCTGTGTCGCCGCACAATTCTAGGACGGCTCATTTGGCGAACCTCGCGCATGGTTCGCAAACTGGGTGTGTGAGGCATGACGATTTTTTTGTGCATGTGTGTTTTGGTCAGCTGGTCTGTTTTCGTAACCAGCTGCTTGGCCATGCAGGCATACTTGATCATGCTGCCCACAGTGGACACACTGACAACAACTGCTGCAAGCCAATCCATGTTTTTTCAAGATTTGTACTTTTTACTTGCCAACTTGCCAGTTGGTACCCGACTAATCAAACCAACCAGACAACCAATCCAGCTAAACCAACATATCTTGTCAAGGCTTTGCAAACAACCAGACATCCAGACACCCAGACAACCAGACAACCAGACAACCAGACAACCAGACAACCAGACAACCAGACAACCAGACAACCAAACAAACAACCAGACCAACTGGCAGTTTAGTTGGTTAGTTGGCTTTCCAAAACAACTTTGCATTCTCTTCAAAGCAGTCGTGGTGGCTCATTGCTTGCCACTCGAATGATGTGCCGTCAAATCTGACGCTCATGTTTCTGCGCAAAGAGTAATCTTCAACCCAAAATGTGTTTTGCCGAGCGTGCACACCCACAACACGCCGCTTGTCGTAGAATAGCTGCATGGCAAGCGTTTCGCCAGTCAAGTAGTCAAACGCCGAGATAATTGTACAGCCAAGATGGCGATCATCACAGCGCTGCGCAGTCAACACGACGTTGTCGTGTATTGCCGAGCTGGTGCCTGCAAACAGTTTGTAGCTGTTGTCGCGAATGTCAAAGCACTGCCAAACTTGGTTGTGTGCAATAGCAACATGATTGTTGCTGGCCCACCAGGCTGTTCTGCAAGGCTGGCAGTGCTCCCAGACAATCTTGCCCGACAGGTCGAGCACACAAACTCGGTTTTGCTCAACAGCCAAAATGTGTTGCTCGTCACCAGACATGCAAACCGACAAGTTGCCAGCAACTTTTAACAGCACGTCTAGGCGCGACAGCTGGTCGGTACTGCAATGCTCGTCGACCGTCCAGGCGTGCGACTTGGCCAGCTTTACAAGACACCTGGTTGTTGGTTGCGCAGACTGGTCTAAATGGCTGGATTTGTCTGGTTGCGCAGACTGGTCTGGCTGGTCTGGTTGCGCAGAAGGGTTGGGTGCGACAATCTTGACAACTCGAAACACGCAGTCTGGTCCGACCGCCAAGTTGAATGCAACTGTGCCCAGAGTGTTTTGATGTGGGCTCAGTGTTTGCATGCCAAACCACAGCTCGTTAATGCTAGTCAGCGCCAGCTGTTCAGCAAGGCGGACCAAACTGCAGTCTTTGATGCAGGGCATGAATTGGCAGAGCAGCACCAGCTGGGCCATTCCGGGCCAGTCCAGGCCGCAGGGTACCAGTTTGTATGTTTGGCTCAGCGAGCCATACATGGCACACAGCTCGGATCGGTCAACAACTGCCAGGTTGTGCATGGTCTGGCAAATGTGCAGTCCAGCGCCGATAAGATGGTTGACACATTCTGAAAAGCCCAGCCAGTTGGCTGCTCGCAGCATGCTTGACAAACCGTTTATGCCAGATGAAGCAGCAAGTTTTGAAATCATTTGCTGTTTGTGTTGAAACCAAGCTTCCAAATTATGCTTTTCCGACACCACCGAGTCTGGTAGTCGGGCATGTTGGGCAGCTCGACGAATAGTTCAGATTGGTGTGTTTTTTCAGCCAAATCTTCTAGTTGATCGTCAAGCAAAACCGACAACAGCGTCGAGCAACAAACTTGGTGGGCAGGCACCACCAGACAGCCAAACACGACGTTTTTTATAGATGTAAGCCGCGCCCGCTTTGCAACGCATAGGTCAGGTTGGTCATCCTGGTCGGACTGGTCGGACTGGTCAACATGGCTTGCCATTTGGTTGTCAGAGTGTTGTGTGAGACGTGGTGTATTTGCCAACAAACAATATGAAGCAGTCATATGTGTGTTGGTGTGTTGGTTGGTGTAATTTTACTGTAAAAATGACCAACCACCAATTGCCAACCGCCAACCACCAACCGCCAACCGTGCTTGTTGGACGAATTCGCAGCCAACTAAAAATGCCAACAAACCAGTCAGGCAGTTCTGTACGATTTGGTGAACAAGTCAGTGCTTGCCGAGTCAAAGTCTATTTCGGTAAGCACAAAACCATGTTGTTCAAGTGTCTGGCGCATTTCCTGGTTGTGCGAAACGGCCTCGAGCTTTGTGCTGAACCGTTTGGCCTGGTGGTCGATACACTCAAACAACTTTGTTGTCTTTTCATCCTCACTCATTGCGGCGCCGTCAAGGACGTGGTAGTGTATGATGCGAGGTCGGTGTCCGACAAAAATCAGGTCAAAGTTTGCAAACTCGTCGCTCCACGCCAACCCAAACAAGCTGCTTTTGGCGACAAGTGAATATGAGTGCAAATAACCGTACTTTGCTTGGTGCAAGGTCAAGTACTGTGACGGCTTGACTCGTTGCTTCACAGCCAATGGAACCATATTTTTTGAAGTGGCTACGTACATGACGCCGTACACCGCCACACCACATGCTGCAACTTTGGCGATGTGCATGAAACTTGGTGTGTGGCTTGTACAAAGATGCTGATGATGCAATACTTGCCAAAATACACAAATTTGAACTCGTCATATGTGTGCTGTGTTGGTTGGTGTAATCTGACTGCAAAAAGATTGTACACACAGTGAGATTCGAACTCACGTTGATTGAACAATTGGGGTTTGAATCCAACGCCTTTGACCGCTCGGCCATGTGTGTCTGTTTCTGCAGCGGGGTTCGAACCCGCGATGGCATAGCCCGCGCATCTTAAGTGCGCTACCTTGGACCACTCGGTCATACAGAACAGATGCCGCCCAGGCAGACCGAGCGGTCCAGACTGTCCAGGCCAACTGGCGAGCCAGTATCTAAATGCATTGCAAAATAAATAAAAGAATTCGAAATCGACGAAAGTCAAACCGACATAATGACTTGCAAAACAGATCGCAACAATTGGTTGAGTCTAGCCAGTCACGGCTAGCCAGTCACGGCTAGCCAGTGGTTGTTGGGAGTATCAAACTGTCGAAACAACTGATTTGAAGCTTTGTTGTTGAAAAAAAGCAACAAACATGGCATGGGCGATTTCCGACTGGGAGTCATTCGCGCTGACGCAGACACGCATCGTACCCCTGGTCGACCAAGCAGAGGTCGATGCATGTGCAGACTGGCCAGATGCGCCAGATGTGCCAAAGCATGTTCATGCAGAGCACATGGACAGATGGACCATGATGGAGATGCTGGACGATCTGGACATGTTGGACGGGCTGGGTCAGACCAGGCATGACGATCAGCACGACAACAACCACATGATGGCTTCGGCCTTGCAAAGCAGAACCAGCCCGGCCTCGCCAACAAGCCCAACCGACACGTCGTTGATATTGGCTTGGCGAACCATACCGTCCGAGCCGTCCGAGCCGTCCGAGCCGTCCGGGCCGTCCGGGCCGTCCGGGCCGTCCGGGTCCAAGCATTTCAAACCACACGGGCTGTCCAAGCCGTCCAAACCATACGGGCCGTCCAAGCGTAAACATGTGTGCATCAACCAGCCCGGACCAGATCGCCCATTGCCTGCCAGCTTGCCTGACGGCTTGCCTGACGGCTTGCCTGACGGCTTGCCTGACGGCTCGCCTGACAGCTCGCCTAGTGGCTTGCCTAGCGGCTTGCCTGGCATGTTGCGCACAACTAAAACCGAACTGCCAGTTGTGGCTTGGAACAACAACAAGTGGTACGGCAAGCGGCTGCAGGACCTGCGGGCGTGTATATGGCTGTATCGCTTCGCCATGCACATCCGTTTGGTCGACATAGCGCGGTACTTTGACATTAGTTGCCGCACCATCCGGACCTACTCCAAGAAGCAGTCGACCGACCCAGATTGTTCGGTGCTCGGTCTGTACTTTGGTCTGCCTGGCCACACCTGCTTCCAAGACTGCGACCGCGAGATGTACCGGCAGCGGAGCTGCCGACCAGACGTGCAAGCCGACCAAGTCAACCATGCTCTGTTGATTGCAAATGCGCCCAACCAACAGGCGAAAGCGTTTGTCGTCAAGGCATCTGGCCGGAAAGGATTGGGCACACACCTGCGCACACCGCGCACACCACGCACACTAGGCACACGCACTGTGCGCACATGCACGCCGATGTCTTTGCGCGCATCTGCACTGCACACATGATGTACATAATGATTGTAACATTAAACAAACCGAACAAACCAGTTTAAACCAAACCTATTACAACATATTACAAAAACCAAACCAACCAAAAACTTTGCACAATTTGCTGGAATCATGCAAGGCACACTGCTTGCGCTGCGCAGCATGCTGACTGCACTGGACGCAGTTTCCGAGCAGGCGTCTGGGCCTTGCCTGCCAGAACTGGATCTGTTGCAGACCAGCCTGGTGCTGATCCAGGCGCAGTGCTGGGTCGATCGAGACTTGCTTTACGCACAACTGGTCGACTATGCCGAGCAGCACTGCTCAGAACTGGTCACTAGCATGGTCTACTCGGCAATGCCTGCCAACATTGTCGAAACAATAGTCTACCATGCGTGTCGGGTTGCGCAATGCGACTATGCCAGCATGCAGCTAGCTCACCAACAAGTCATTGCGAATCTTACAATTACCTGGAACCCTGGTCTGTCGAGAAGGCATGTAACAAACTGTTAATTTACAACTTTGTAATTGACGTTTGGCTGGTTTTCGCTGAAATGCATGCAAACGTAGCTTCTCGGTCAGCAAGGCATACAACCATTATCATACATTCATGCGTTAACTCGGCATGCCGAATGCATCCCGGGTCGGCAAATCTGCATTCTGGTAGGCCCCGGCATCATCGAAACCCACAGCCGTACTGTGCACTTGTTCGTATTGTTCAAACTTCAAGTAGGGGTACTTTGCTTGGCCGTTGTCGCAGTATGCAAAGTCAAGCAACCAAGCTTCCAAAACACCATTTGTTTTCGGTAAAATCAGCCACGCACAGTCATCAACAACTACATGCTCTGTCTGTTCTCCGCCACGCAGCTTTTTGGCCTTGGGTTTGGTTGGCCTGGTTTTTTTGGCATGTTTTGTTGGTTTTGTTGGTTCCTTTGTGCCTACCTTGCCTACCTTGCGTGCAATCTTGCGCCGAACCGGTTTCGAGACAGCTTTGCGCATCTTTGTTTTGGCCATGTTGGTAACAGACACACAAACAAGATACAACTGCTCTTGTTTTGTGTATCCATATTTTAAACAATGTTGAGCTATGTTGGTTGCTATACCGAGCCAACCAACCAACCAACCCAACCGGGCCAAGCGGTTTTGCTTGACATAACCGAACTTGCCGCCTTGGCAGGTTTTTTAAATTTGTTTGGTCTCTTGGCAAGTATGGTTGGCTTTACACATTTGACCAGTTTGAACCAGTTTGATTTATTCGTTTAGTTCAGTGTTGTTGATAACTCGTTTTTTTAAGTTTAAGTTATCATGCACACGATAACCTGACAAGTAAGTTAGTTATGAAGTTATCAAAGTCTACCGTATGGCTACCATGGTACTACCTAGCACCATCCGTGGACCGGCACGTACTTTATTTTGATAACTTAACTCTGGTTATCAAGCGTCTGTAAGTTATCAATGATAACATAACCAAAAAAATTAGTCATCAAGTCTGTAAGTTATCAGACAACAACACTGGTTCAGTTGGTTGGATGGAATGGTTGAATTGGTTGGCTGGTTGGCTGGTTGGCTGGTTGGCTGGTTGGCTGGTTGGCTGGTTGGCTGGTTGGCTGGTTGGCTGGCCTGGCGTTTAAGTTCATGTTTGAAAATTTCGAAAAGTGCTACAACTTGCTGGACGACTTGGAGTTTGTGTCTGGCATTGACTTGGACTTTGAAGAGCAGGTCGAGCTGGACCAAGTCGTGCAGCTTGTCCAGCGTCTGAAAACCGACTTTGACATCCAAGTCAGCGTTTGCTGCGTGGCGCAGCTGCTGATGCCTTACCAACCCAGAGTGTTTGCTGGCTTCTGCTATGCCGACCTGATTGACCAAGTCGGCGACTTGGTCGACGTGTTCAACACGCGCCTGCTTGTCTGGATGTACACACCTACCAGTGCCTACCAGTGCCTACCAGTTCATGTGCCTGTGACGTACATACAGCCAGGTGCAAGCCGCGCACAGATAGAAAGTTCGAAAACCAAGACCTGTTAGAAACGTAAAACAATTGTGAAAAGCCAAGTCGGCATATTGTGCACATGGGCCAAACGGTTTCGCTGCGCAAAAAAATAGTGCGTCGTGGCACCAACAAAAGGTCGGTGATTAGGCATGCATGGCCGAGCCAGTGGTTCGGCTCGCCGAGCGCTCGCCGAGCTGCAGCCAGTCTGGGCGACTGCTTTCAGTGCCGACAAGAACTGCAGCAGCTCATTTATTTGAACGCGCTGTTGCTGGTTGCGCAAAAGCATGCAAGGCAAGCGAGGCCGAACACGCCGGACAGCCTGCTTTCTTACAGACTTATGAACTTGGCCAGGCAGTTGGAGCGCAAAAGCCTATCGTGGCAGCAGGCAGTCTGCAAGCTTCGCAGAATGTGTTGTTCGTTGCCGCGAGCCGTGCCAGGCGCGCCAACCTTGCGAGGCGGAACCAACATTGTCTCAGCAGCCTGGGTTGCCGCGGCTCTGGGTGCATCCACAGGCGTCGCGGTTGGCCTGGCGGAAATCAGGCCTCGAAGCCAAATTGCCTTCAGCGATTACTCTGGGTACGGCTTTGTCGACGAGGACGCAGCCGTCAAGATGGCGCTTGAATCAGCCCGGCCGGCTGTGCTCGCCAAGCCATCCAAGTCATCCAGGCTTGCCAACTATCTGAAAGGTTCAGTTGAAGCTGCGGAAACGTCTCGGCAAAAAGCAGATGCCTCCCGGGGTCAGGACATCATTGTCGCAGTCATCGACACAGGCATCGATTCTAAACATGCCGACTTGAAGCATCGCATGTGGGTCAATGCTGACGAAGTTGCAGACCACCAAGACAACGACAACAACAGCTACGTCGACGACCACATGGGCTTCAACTTTGTGGGTATGAACAACATCATCGACGACATGGACGGTCACGGCACACACGTGGCTGGGCGAATTGTTGCACACAACCCGTCCAAGGGTATGTTTGGCGTAGCGTACGAAGCCAAGATCATGGCCATCAAAGCGCTCAAGACGGACGGCGATTTCGTGAAGGAGCGTGACAGTCACGTGGTTGCAGACGCGATACGGTACGCAGTCGACAACAAGGCCAAGATCATCAACCTAAGCTTGCGCAGTGTTTACAAGAACATGGAAGTCAGCAAGGCGCTCGAGTACGCAGCTGAGCGCGGCGTCATAGTGTTTGCGGCTGCTGGCAACGATGGCTACGACTGGCCGGGATTTCCGGCGAGCCATCCTTTGGCGGTGGCGGTCGGCAACGGCGTTAGCCCACATGTCGGAAGTTTGGATTATTCCTCCAACAGAGCAGGACCAGAGCGCGTGAGTTACGACCCCGACGCAGCATCACCACAGCGCAGAGATTACTTTACAGCGCCTGGTCGTTTCATATACTCGACAGTTCCGAACAACTCGTATGATTACATGACCGGCACGTCGATGGCGGCGCCGTACGTTGCTGGCATAGCGGCCAGGATGCTGAGTGCCAACCCAGAGTTGACGAGAGACAACTTGCTGGACATTTTGGCAAATACTGCCACGGCCCTGCCACCGAGGCAAGCACGAAAAATACCCGCACTGGCCGACTGGGAGCTGGATGCCAGCACTGCTGCGCAGGAAAACGAGTGGCTGCTGGCTGCTTTTGCCACTATGCTGTTTTTGATTGCATCGACTACGCTTTCGAAAATTGTTTATCCCAATTCGTACGGCTTTGCACCACCCAGTAAACCCAGTAAACCCAGTAAACCCAGTGAAGATGCTGATTTGGAATGAACCAACCAACAAACCAACCCAACAAACCCAACCAATCCAGCCGAACGAACCGAACCCAACCAATCCAGCCGAACAAACCCAACAAACCAAACCCAACCAATCCAGCCGAACGAACCAAACCCAACCAATCCAGCCGAACGAACCCAACAAACCAAACCCAACCAATCCAGCCAACATGCCCAAAAAAACCGCGCAAGCAAAAGGCCAAGCGCAAACCAGCAATGTTTTGGCGCGCATGCTACAACCATGTCGAGGCACCCAAAAGGTGGCCACCGTGCTATGTGTACATTGGCGAGCAGTTTGCGGGTTTTGGCGCAATCCACAATTGCGCCGTTCTGTGCTCGGTTGGTAACACGTCAGTTTACGAATTTCCCAACATTCGTGCAGACTCCATTTTGTGTGATCAACAGGTTTGGGCTGCTGATGCCGATAGCCTGGACCGGGCATCCACGGCGACAAGGCCGACGAAACCAACTTGGCGTGCATACTGGTCGAGTACCCAGGCTTTGCCGACAACACCAGGCCCAGTGAAGACAGCTTGTTGCGAAACGCACTTGTTGTTTACGACCATGTAGTCGACAACTTTGCAAGTTTGGCCCAAAAGCACATTTTGGTAGTTGGTGACGAACTTGGATCGGCAGTCGCCACGTGGATAGCAAGCCAGCGCTTGGTGAGGTTGGCTGTTTGAAATGGTTGGCTGGTTGGCTGGTTGGCTGGTTGGTTGGTTGGTTGGTTGGTTGGTTGGTTGGTTAGCTGGTTGGCTGGTTGGCTGTTTTATATGGTTGGCTGGTTGGCTGTTTTAAATGGTTGGCTGGTTGGCTGGTTGGCTGGTTGAAATGGTTGGCTGGTTTAATTGGTTGGTGAGCCGACCAGATGATTCAAACTTTTTGAATTCGTTTCATTCTCGCCAAGAAAAGGGTGTATATGTCAACGTTCCAAAGTGGTACTCTTTGACTGTCTCTAACCACATGTACCGCTGAACAGGAGTCAACATGTACCACATCGTGCGTGCCGACTTTACTTCTTCACGCGTGTCGGCTCGGCAGTGTTGCTGTTGGTAATGTGTGACTATTTTGCGCACCAGTTGGTCGTTGCGTACGTCCTGAAATGCCCTTTTTTTACATGCAAACTTGCTAAACAATTTGTAGTCTGTTTCACCCATGGATCGTTCATCAAACAACATGGGTCCGACCAAGCTGTCCAAGATGTGCTTTCTCAACACATTATTTGCCGAGTTGTAGATTTGGACGCCGTTCAGTTGCCAAAAGTGTAACAGGTTGAACTGGTTCATGGCGTGCAAGTCATCCACGTTGACAGTTGGCTTGAACGGCTTGTTTGAATCGCGCTTCAACATCATGTCGGCTGTGTCGGCTGTGTTCACTACTGCCTTGTTGGACAGACTGAGCAAGTAGTCGTGAAAGAGCAGCAGTTTTTGGTCTGGCGAGCAAGCTTGCCAGGCTTCTGCCGACACGTAGTTGTCAAGCAATTCCTGCAATGCGTTGTCAAACAGTTCCTGCTGCTCAGACAGGCTCATTGCTTTCCACGTTGCTTGACTGATGCGTTGCTGCACACAAAAGTTGTCAAAGTAGTTTTGACTGAATTCAGGCAAACGAAACACAGACACACAATAGATGTAGTGACCTTTTTTGACCAGATTTTGCAAATGCCGCTCCAAATCGTCGTAGCTGCGATCCCACTGCTCGACATAGGCACTTTGATCAAAGTCGGGATGCCACTTGAAGTTTTGTGCTTTCATGTACTCGTCATAGTCATCGCCGGCTCGCAACCAGTTGGTTTTGGTTGTTTTGGCTGTTTTGGCTGTTTTGGCTGGCCGAACCGAACTTGGTGGTTTGGTCGTTGTTGCCGACTTGGTTGGTCCAGCCTTGGCATGTAACCTCACAGGTTTGACCAGTTTGACCAGTTTGACCAGTTTGACCGGTCTGGTTGCTTGTTTTGTTTTGGCAGGTTGTGTTGGTTTGGCAGGTTGTTTTGGTTTGGCAGGCTTGGCAGGCTTGGCAGGCTTGGCGCGCACCCAGTGTTTGTGTTTGCCGATTCGCCCAACTGTCCAATAATGATTGTCGATGCCAAGCACACGCCTGCCGATTGCTTGTTGGCTGCATGGCAGCACACCGCGACGGGTCTTTAACAGTTTCATCGTGTTGGTTGGTTGCGACGCCGGATCCTTGGTTGATTGGTTGGTATTTTTTTAAAAAACAGGCAAAATGTTTGATGTACATCATATGTGTATATTTGCTTTCGTGCTGTGGTTGTTATTGACGAACAATGAACACAATAATTACCATGAACAGACTAGACGTACCAAACAACCATGTACTAATGAACAAAACAAGCGCACCGACTGCACCGACTGCACCGACCGAACCAACTGGACCAACCACACCGACTGCGCTGATCGTACCGACCGTACAAACCACGCCAACTGGTCCAACTGTGCCGATCGTACCGACCGTACCAACCACGCCAACTGGGCCAACTGGGCCAACTGCGCCAACTGTGCCGATCGTACCGACTGTACTAACTGGGCCTACCACACCGACCACGCCAACTGGGCCAACCACACAAACTGGGCCAACTGGGCCAACTGCGCCGACTGCGCCGACCACAAACGATGCCGATGAACCAAACGATCATGCCAAACCAATATACAACACAACCGACACAACCACAACCGACATGTTTGCATCACAGATGCATGCACAGAACACAGCCAACATGCAAGTGCCCTGTTTTCCGATCCAAGTCGACAAGCCAACCCAGATGACGCGCAACCTCGGCTACTTGCTGGCCAAGTCGCTGTTTGTCAAGGAAACTGCTGGTCGAGACATGGTTCGCCACGCCGACTACTTCTGCACCCACCAGTTGCCTATGATTGTGCGCCAAGGCAAGATCGAAGTCGTCAACCTGTCGACCACTACCAACCAGGTGTCGAGCACCAACGTGTACGTCAAGATAGAGTTCGTCAGGTGCTGGGTCTCGCCGCCGTTTGTACCTGACGCCAACAACAACCGCTTGAAAGTCACGCTGGAAGAGTGCCAGGCGTCGCGGGTGCCCTACTTGTTTGGTGTGTTTGTCGACTTGAAGCTGACCTGCAAGACGTTTGACAACATCTTGCCGCTGCGCCAGTTTGTCAAGCAGCTGCCCCAGAGTCCTGACCACGTGGTGGCGTTTTACGCGCCGTCGCTGTATGTTGCCAGCCTGGACGAACCGACGCAAGGCTTTGTGTGCTCGCGCCAGACCACGCTGCCGGCCCAGCAAGTCTACCAGGAAGGCATCCACCTGGAATTCGCCGAGCAGGTCTGGCAGCAGTTCCACCAGAACCATGCCGACCGCCAAAACACCAACTCGGACAAGCAGGTCGACTGGCAGACATACATGCACCAGCTGTGGAAGCACAACCAGACGAGCAAGCTGGAAGACCAAATATGGCAGGCCAGGCTGCACGACACCAGCCGGCCAATCGTCCAGAAACAAACTCGAACCTATTTATCAGACGATTCAGACGATTCAGACGACGATTCGATCGATTCGTTTGATTCGATTGGTTCGATTGGTTCGATTGGTTCGATTGGTTCGATTGGTTCGATTGGTTCGGACGATCCAAGCAGTTCAAGCGAACTGGACTCGATTTGCTCGCAAAGCTTGGCAGATTCTGATTTCCAGGACTTGCAGGACGATTCTGAACCAGATGATTCAGTGTTGTCAGACACTCAACGTAACTCAGATTGTGAATTTGTCTCTGACTTTGAAAACCAAATCAACCCAACGCACCCAACCCGCCGAACGCACCAAACCAAATCAACCAAATCAACCAAACCAGTCAAACCAGTCAAACCAGTCAAACCAAAACCAACCAAATCAACCAAAACAACCAAAACAACCAAACCAAAACTAACCAAACAAACAAAACTAACAAAACTAACAAAACCAAAAGCAGCACAACAAGCAAGACCTGCTAAGCGAACAAAACTAGCAAACCAAATCGAATCCAACAAAACCAACAAAACCAACAAAACCAACAAAACCAACAAAACCAACAAAACCAGCAAAACCAGCAAAACCAGCAAAACCAGCAAAACCGGCCTGGTTGTGCCAGTCGAACCAACCAATCAACCAGACCAGTCAAACGAGCCAGACCAGTCGAACCAGTTAAACCAGCCAGACCAGCCAGACCAGTTGAATGCAAAGTACCACCTGCTGGTCAAGAACCTGGTGTTTGTGGGCCGCTACGACCCAGCCAGCAAGACGTTTGTGGTAGTCAAGATGGCTAAAAAGTCGATTCTGTTTGGCCATGTCAACCGCACCAGGCCGCCGTTCATCGAGCAGGACGAGCTGCTGGCCAAGACGTCCATCAGCAGCACGATCCGAGGCGTATTGCTGACCCAGTTCCCGTGTGTGTCGGGCAGCTCGCTGTGCTACACCAAGCGCGACAGCTACCGCAAAGTCCGGCCAGACGAGTCGTGCATGCACTTCGGCACTGCCGAGCGGGTCGTGCCGCGCGTCATCGACGTGGCCAGCAACACCTGCCATGTCCGCCAGCTGGATGCCAGCCACTTCGAGGCGACCATGCGCAGCGCGCATCTGGGCAAGCACATGTTCAGGTCGACCTCGGCCACCACGATCATTGCCGGGCCTGGAAAGCTGTACGTGCTGCTGCCTTTCCTGCAGCTGGTGACTGACCAGCAGCTCAAGATCGACCTGATCGACCTGGTCAAGATCATGCACGGCCAGGACATGCCACAATTCAACACGCTGGAGCAGTTCCTGGCAGTGCTCAACCTGCAGCCCGGCAGTGTGCACTACCAGCAGCTGACCAAGCTGTACGACCAGCACGCCGAGGCTGCCTGGCTGCTCGGCCAGACCAGCACCCAGGTGCTGCACAAGCTGGGCGAGCTGGGCTCCAGGCACGCCAACCGCACCAAGCAGGCTATGCTGATCTTCACGACGATCGACGTGGAGTGCTTGCCGCACCTGGGCAAGACTGCCAGCCCGGACGGCAGGCGCTTCAAGCTGGCCATGCTGGTCAAGTTGATGCTGCTGCCACTGCTGGACTGCCTGTCGGGCAGGCAAGCTTGCACGGACGTCCACTCGCTGCGCAACCGCTCGTTTTCTGGCTTTGCCAACATCACCGGCGTGATGTTCCGCCAGACCTACAACCGCTTTTTAAAAATGATGCACAACGAGCTGGCCAAGAAGATCAAGGGCAACGTGGCGATCGACGCCTCGGTGGTGTCGCGCTTGTTCGACAACCAGCGCCGCTTCGAGAACATGCTGATGCGGCCGTTCAACACTGGCCAGTTCCAGCCGATCGTCAAGCACCAGACTGCCAAGCAGGACCACCGCAGCTTGCTGGCTGTCGAGACGCTGCGCTGCACCAACCTGTACGCCAAGCTGTCGACTATTCGGCGCGTGCGCGTGGCAGCACGGCACGCCTACGCGGTCGGGCCGAGGCTGATCCACATGTCGCAGTACTTTTATGTTTGTCCTGCCCAGGTGTGCGAGGGCGAGAACTGCGGCTTGACGCTGAACATGGCGCTGGGCTGCACGACCTCGGTGGGCAGGCAGACGTTCCAGGACTGCCTGGCAGGCTGCCAGATGCTTCTCTCTGGCTGCCTGGAGTTTAGGCCGGACCAGCCGAACCAGCCGAACCAACCGGACCAACCGGACCAACCGGACCAGCCGGACCAGCCGGACCAGGCGGCCTGGCTGGCCAAGCTGGCTGGTCCGGTGCTGTTTGTCAACCAGCAAGCTGTCGCCAGCCTGGTGCATTTGGTAGAAATGCCGAACAGTCAGCACAGCCAGCAATTGATGCCGACCAAGCAGCTGGTCGCCAGGCTGGCCAGCCAGCTGCGCCGAGCCCGCGAAGTCGGCCTCTTCGACTACCAGACGTCGATCTGGACAGACAGCCAGCTGAACATCCATGTGTGCAGCCGCGCAGGCAGGCCGCTGCGGCCGCTGGTGCGCGCCAAGTTCGTCAAGTCTGGCCAGTTCTTTGATGCCTGCCAGGCCTGCTTGCAGTCTAATCTGCCGCTCTGGTCGAGTCTGTTGAAGCGCCACATGGTGGAGTACTACTCGCCGCTCGAGCTGGAGGACTTTCTGGAGCCTGTGGTCGCAGCCTGCCAGGTCGACGACTACTACGCCAAGCCGGACTACTACACGCACCTGGAAGTGGACCCAGCCTTCATGTTTTCCAACATGGCGGCCTACCAGACGCTGGCCAACTTCAACCAGTCGGTGCGCACGTCGCATGCCTGCAAGTACCGCACCCAGGCGGCAGCAGCTTTCCAGCCGGACTCGACGAGCCCGGACAACACGCGGGTGTGGCTGAACTACCCGCAGAACAGCCTGGTGGGCAACGCGCTGGACTGCGCGTCGGACGACACGCTGGCTATTTGCGCGAGCCAGACAGTTTTGGTGGCGATCATGTCGGACGCCAGGACGACCGACGACGGCGTGTTGCTGAACCTGTCGTCGGTTGAGCGCGGGCTGTTCAACATCACGCGCGAGCAGGACTTCCACGCGCAGGCCAGGCCGCACCACGAGATCATGGTGCCCGACATGACCAAGACGATCGGCGTCAAGCAGGCCAACTACGCCAAGCTGGACTTGCAGACTGGCATCGTCAAGCCGGGCAGCCAGGTAGAGTTCAACGACGTGCTGATTGGCATCGTGTGCGACAAGGACGGCGTGCTGGAAGACAAGTCGGTGGTGTACACCAAGCACGTGCCGGCCAAGGTGTCGAGGATCAGCCACAGCAGCAACCGGTACGGCGTGGAGAACTGCACGGTGACGCTGGTGCAGACCTGCAACACCATGCCGAGCGTGGGCGACAAGCTGGCCTCGACGCACAGCCAGAAGGGCGTGGTGGTGGGCTTGGTGCCCAGCTACGACATGCCGGTGGTGGCCGAGGGCGAGTGCATGGGCATGCCGGTGGACATGGTGTTCAACCCGCACGGCTTCACGACGCGCATGACGTGCGCCACCATCACCGAGGGCGCGCTGGGCATGTTTGCAGCCAAGTTCGGCAAAAAGGTCAACGCCAGTGTGTTTGAGAAGATGCCGGACCTGACGCAGCAGGAGTACGTCAGGCAGTTTGGCAGTTCCAAGATGCGCCTGATGAACGGCCAGACCGGCGAGCTGTACGAGAACACTGTCATGGTGGCGCTGGCGAGTTACTTCCGAGTGGACAGGTTGGTCAAGGACAGCGTGCAGATCCGCGACGGCGGGCCGGTGGACGAGTACCACCAGCCCAAGGCGGGCAAGGCCCAGAACGGCGGGCTGCGCGTCGGTGTGATGGAGAAGGGCGCTATTGACGGCCACGGCGCGGCCGAGTTGATGAACGAGCGGCTGTGCACCATGTCGGACGGCAGCCAGGTGTCGGTGTGCACCAACACGCTGTGCTCGGACATCAACGGCGACCCGCCGGACCACACAGGCCTGGGTCTGTGCAGGCTGTGCAACACCAGAAGCTGCGTGACTGTCAAGCTGCCCTACTCGACGGCTTGCTTCGTCAACCACCTGCATGCAGTGGGTTTGAAGTTTACTTACAAGTTGGTGGCCGACAAGTCTATCCAGGTGGTGTTGGACGAGCCGAGCCAGCCACATTTGCCACATTTGCCAAACCAGCCGAACCAGCCAGGCCAGCCAGACCAGCCAACACAAGACGCCTGGACGTCAGAGTCAGAGACTGAGTGGTGGGAGTAGTGCACTGATTGTGTTGGTATTCGTTGCTAAAAAGTAGTAATTTACGCATATTTGGTTAAATCACAGTTTAAACGTGTCTGGCTACGGCAAAAAGTGCGACCAATCCAACAAATTCGGCGGTTTAGTCATTTCGCATAAAAAACGATAGTTGCCGACCAGGGCGCACGAACTTCTGCGCGGTGCAGCAAACCTTGGCAGCAAAAATACCAACCGAAGCGTTGTACGGGTGGTCTTGTTGGTAGTTGTAAAAAAAACTTTGCGGCAGTGCAGCACAGTGTGGCAGCACAGTGTGTGGCAGTGCAGTGTGGCAGCACAGTGTGTGGCAGTGTGTGGCAGTGTGTGGCAGCACAGTGTTGCAGTGTGGCAGCGTTGGTGGCAGCGTTGGTGGGTTTGTCAGGATGCCTCGAAAGTCGCGTGTGAAAAAGACCCTTGGGCTGTTCGGGCGTCATGTGATGGACCAAGTGTTGTTGTTGATTCCTCCGCAAGGCAGCGTCAAGGCGCTGGATGTTACCCTGTCCAGCGGTCGGGTGACCAGGTTTGGCGTCCACCACACCGGCTGGCGTGCTGATGTGGAGTTGAGGAAAGACACTGGTGACCCAGGCAGCTACCTCGACATGTACCACGTCAAGGACAACACCTGGCTTTGGTGGATTGGCATCACCAATGTGGACAACGTGGACAACCTTGACGTAAACAACTGCAAGTGCTGGTGAGTTTCGTGTTTGGTGTTGGTTGGTGTGGTTGGTGTGGTTGGTGTTTGGTGTGTTTTGGTGTTGGTTGGTGTGTTTGGTTTGTTTGATTATTGATATCCTTGCTTGTTGATTTGGGTTTCAAACAGGGTGCAGGCCACGTTCGACGGCATTGCGTCGGCGTCTGGGCGCATAGTGCAAAAGGTCGTGGAGTCCTATTGGGACGTCAGCAGTCCGGAATACACCAAGGCGGACGTTGAGGACACGATGTCGGTGGTGGTGCCAGTGCTGGTGCAGCTCTACGAGCTCCGCCATATGGCGGCCTTGAAGGGCGTCAATGCGATGTTCACCATTGAACACAAAGACCCCGACGGCAACGACAACATCGACGCATCAGCTGGTGTCGGCGGTGGTGGTGGCGGTGGTGGCGGTGGTGGTGGTGGCGGTGGTGGTGGTG
>Ga0209298_10000231_pt1 | contig 36012 bp, 34 predicted proteins | sample S_140806_EF_Meta_FD_187325 | JGI IMG/M metagenome (GOLD analysis project Ga0209298, IMG submission 187325) | Freshwater microbial communities from Lake Simoncouche, Canada to study carbon cycling - S_140806_EF_MetaG (SPAdes) (version 2) | ecosystem: Environmental > Aquatic > Freshwater > Lake ... | reverse complement strand
GGCGAGGATGTCGAGCCAGTCACGGCCTTCCGGCTGGATCGAATGCTGATCGAGTAAACGCTGCCGCGAGGCGGCGAGAGCGTCGCGGAAGGTGGCGGAGGCTTTTTGAGCTTCGAGATCGCGAAAGGCAGCAGCCCATGCCTCGGGATCGAGCGAGTCGATGAGCGGCAGCGGATAGCTGCAGGAGTCAAATAGCTCTGCAATGCCCATGCTGCGATTGGCGAGGATCGGAACTTCACAAGTGAGAGCCTCCATTGCGGCGGTGAGGCCCGCCGGTTCATCGCAGGGCAAAATGGGCAGCAGCACTGCGCAGCTCGAACGCAGCAGTGTGAGGTAATCGGGATGCGAGGTGTTTAAGGCGAGCTTGAAGAGCGGATGCTTGAGTTGAGCCGCAAAACGACGCTGCAAGGCATTCGCACGCCCCGCACGGGTTACGGCGATGCCATGAGCGAGAAGGCCGTCCACCAGCGCGTCATCGCGGCAGGCGTTTCCAGCGAGCAGACAAGCGTCATTCTGCGGTGAGCTATCCGGCTGATACCATTCGGTGTCGATCTTCCATGGGCGGAAGACCATGCGGCCTTCGCCGAGCAAGCTGGAGCCCATTTCACATTGCTGGCGGGTGATGCATTCGAGCTGAAAGGCTGGCGCGGCTTGTTTTAGCATCGGCGCGAGGCGGCGGACGGCGCTGTCGTGAAAGCAGTAGCGGCGGATGGCCTTGCCGGCTGTTTTGAAAAAGCCGACGCGAGCCAGCATCAGCAGCGCGGAGAAGTGCATGCCATCGAGGCAGTAGATGAAACGGGCGTCACGAAGGGTTCGGCGGTTTCTCCAAATGAGGCGGAAGGCGGTGAAGAGGCGTGAGGCATGGCTTCGCGGGCGCAGATGGTAGTGCTTCGTGACCTCGTCATCGGATTCAAACCATTCATCCACGACGGCGCAGCCTTCGCCCGGCATCGGATGGATGTCGAGGTAGCGGCGCGGGCGGTCCTTCCAGCTGCGCACGCCATAGGCTGCGAGCACGATGAGGGGCTGCAAGGTGGAACTCATGGCGTGGTCCGCAGCACCTGTTGGTAGCTGCGGGATTTAGCGAGGGCGGGAGAGGCGAAAAGCGCGTCCAACTGCATGATGCGCATGTCCTTTCGGTGTAGGTCAAAGACATCGACGAGCATGTAACCGTGGCGGCTGAGCCTTTCGATGTAGGCCCAGAGTGGCTGCTGGCCCTGGTAGCACTTTTCGAGAATGATCTCACAGAAGATGAGCTGGATGCGACCAGCGGCGAGCATGCGCTCGGCACCTTTGAGTGCTTCGAATTCGCCGCCTTGAATGTCGAGCTTGAGTAGGTCGACGATGGTGATGCCGTGCTGGTCGCAAAACTCGTCGATGGTGGTGGTTTTCACCGTCACGCCAGGGCCGGTGGCGGTGAGGCGGCCACCCCAGGCGTTCACGGCATCGGCCTCGACAGGCAGGAGTGAGTTGGTGGTCTCGGTGAGATTGGTGTGGAAGTGCTGGGTGCCGGATTCGGCAGCGACGGCGAGTTCGTGGACCTGCACCCGTGAATCACCGGCGAAACGCTCGCGGAGCTTGGCGGCAGGCTCGCTGAAGGGCTCGAAGGAATGAATCTGCGCATGCGGGAAGGCGGCGGCGTAGTCCTCAGTCATGCCGCCGATATTGGCACCCACATCGAGGATGATTCTGGCATCGCCGAGCAAGGCCTGCTTCACCGCTAGGGATTCGGAGACCTGGATTTTCGCGATGGAATAGCCTGCTCGTGCGAGGAGGTCCTGGATCAAGACTTTGAGACGGCGCAACATGGTGAAAGTGGTTGTTTAGATGCGGCGGAAGGGGCCGGGGCGTGGCAGTACTTGCGGTATGATGGCAAAGCGGGCTGGCGTGGGCGGTGTGCGCTCTGGCTCGCGGGCCTCGCTTTGCGCCATCTGATGATGCATCACGCAGGCATTGAGGGCACCGGCGATAAACCAGCAGAAGAAGTTCACGGGGAAGGTGGAGGTCACGTTGCCGGAGAAAATGTTGTGGAAGAGCAGGCCAAACTCGATGGCGGCCATCCAGATGGTGATCTGGAAGAGGCTGCTGCCGCGCATGCGCAGCAGGCTGGAGTGGAAGGACTTCAGCGCGATGCCCGCAGCGGCGGCGATGAGGAGCGTTGGCAGCCAGCCGTTCACAAGGAGCATGTTGGAGACGATGTCGTGACTATGGACGACATGCATCTCGTTCATGTCGGCGGCGGCTTTCGAGCCGTGGCCGAAGGTGGTCCACATGAGCGGGTTGTGCGCGATGTCGTGCATGCCGTCGAGGCGGGCGCAGATGGTCCAGAAGCGGGAAAACTGCTCGCCGATGGCGGAGCCGCCGAAGACCTCCATGGCGGAGAGGGTGAGCGATGTCACCCAGCGGCTAAGCTCCTGGGCAAAGATGCAGGCGAGCGCGAAGATGCCGAGCATGCCTGCGTAAAGCGCCGCCGTTCCCTTGCCGCTGCGCAGCACGGGCAGGAGTGCGAGAGGGATGAACCAGTTCGCATTCGCCATGCGGGCCATGCTGGCAAGGCAGCCGGCGACGAAGATGCCGAAGAGCACCCAGCTCATGCGGCCCCATTGATGGCCGCGATGATCGCGGTGGTAGCGCCGGATCATGAGCGCGAGGCAGGCGCAGACGGCGCAGGAGGTGCCGAAGGGCGAGCTGTCCACCAGCGTGGAGAAGGGCCGAGGGCGCACGTCTTCGAGATGCTTCGAGAGGATGGTGAGACCGCTGCGGAGGTAGTCGATCTCAAAATCGCTGAGGCCGAAGAACTGCTGCTTCAGGCCGTAGAGCGAGACGGGAACGAAGATGATAAGGGTGAATTTGAGGAATCGGATGATCTCCTCCGGCTTCGGCAGCACGCAGGGCACGACAAAGAGCAGGAACATGTAGGCGGCTCCGTCGGCGAGTTGTTGCGCGGCGGCGCTTATGCCGCCGGAGCGCATGGATGCGACGGCGGAGACGCCAAAGCCGAGGAAGCAGAGCAGGAGCGTCTTCATCTTGCGCGGCTCAAGGATGCTGCCGCTGCTGATGGAATTGGAGATCGCCCCGATGCAGATGCCAGCGAGTGTGAGCGGCGCGAGACCGCGTGCCCAGATGACGTCGTTCATTGTCACATGCCCGTCGAGGATCATGAGGCGCTTCAGCAGATCGCTGTAGGCCGCGTAGAACACCATGAGGCGGAGGGTGACGCGCGGCTGGAAGACGCCGAGGATGAAGGAGCCTATGCAGAGGAATTGCGCGAGGGAGCCGATGGCGTTCCCCATGTCCAGAAGGACGGAGAGCATCACATACAGTGATCCCATGAAGAAAAGGACGACGATGAAGGCCTTGCCTTGCATAAAACTAGGAGGAGCGGAGCAGCGAGCGAGCCTGGAGCAGCGTGAAGCGCGGCAGACCCATCACCGCACGGGTGAGAAAGCCGGACACATGGGTGCGCAGTCCGGGCGCGAGGTAAGTTCCAAGTACCCACGCGGCAGTGTAAGCAGCAAGCGTGGCCCATGCAGCGCCGAGTCCGCCATGCACGGGTATCCAGACGAGATTCAGCGCGGCATTGATGACGACGGCGAGGATAACGGAGGAGAGATTAGCCGCGAGACGATCCTCAACGGTCAAAATTTGGGTGCGTGCGACACCGACGGCATAGGGAATGAAGGCCCAGGCATGTACGCGGAGCATTTCGGCGGAGCGTTCATACTCGCTGCCAAAGGCCAACGGCAGCAGCGGCGCGGCCACCCACAATCCAATGGCGGCGAAGAGTGCTAGCGCCACCGAAGCGGAAAGGTAATCCACCACCCGGCGATGATACTCCGGCTCGTTTCGACGTGAGGCCATCAGGCGCGGCAGGAAGAGGGTGGCGAGCACACCGGGCACGAAGTAGGCCATTTCCGAAACACGCACCGCAGCGCTGTAAATACCGGCTTCTTCTGATCCGCGCAGCCATTGGATCATCGCGATGTCGAGACGGAAAAGAAGCAGCAGCGCGGCCTGCGAGGCTAGCTCCGGCCAGGAGCGGCTGATGAGCTGAAGAACTCGCGACCAGCGAAAAGCGGCGAAACGAACGCGACCGCCGTTTTGCCGAAAAACCACGCCGCAGAGAACGATGAAGATCCAGCCCTCCAGTGCATAGGTGAAGGCAAAGAACCAAAGTGGAGCCTCCATCCAAATGCCGACCGCGATGCACGCGGCGCTGACGAGAAAGCCGGTGAACTGCGCGGTGACCATGTTTTGCACGCGGTCGTTGGCCTCCAGCCACGCAAACACCTCGGTGGAGGGATGGGTGAGCAATTGCAGTGCATACACGCTGAGCAGGATCGCGGCTTCAGGCTGGGCGAACACGATCCAGAGCATCAGGCCGGTGAAGAGCACCACCGAGACGATGACGCGGGCGAGGATGGTATTGCCCAGCACGTCTGCCTGCTCATCCGGCAGGCGAACAAGCTCGCGAACGGTGTAGCGGCCAAAGCCAAGCTCGCCGATGCACACGAGAATCGAGACGACAGCCATGGCGACCCCGATTTCGCCGAAGCCGGAACGGCCCAAATGCCTCGCGAGAAGGCAGGTGAGGCCAAAGCTCAACGCGAGGCGCACGAGTCGAAACACGGTGGCGAGGGAAAGCGTGTGAAGGATGGAGCGGCGGGCGCTCATGAGAGTTTTTCGACCGTGAAGCCGGTCTGCTTCAGCGGCTCGATGGCGTGGCGATTCACAAAGACGGCGTCTTCACGCGTGTGTCTGTCGCGACGCAGACGACGAGCGGGGAAGTCCACATAGAAGGGACCGTCGAAGAGGCGCTCGGGCAGTACGGCACGCATTTCGTCCGTTGAGGCGTTCATCTCGGCGAAGACGAACTTCACGGAGTTGAGATGAGTGCCAAAACCACGCAGCACGGCGGGTTCGAGACCTTCGGTGTCGATCTTGAGTAGATCGGGATACACCCGCTTTCGCTCGCAAAAAGCCGCGCCGGTTTCGCAAGGCACCTGGATGGCGTTTTCGGTGTTTTCACCCTCGGCGAGCGCTTTGTTCACGGGACTGAAATCCTCGTTCGTGAAGGAAAGCATGCCGCCGGCATCTGAAAGGGCGATCTGCCATGCGTGGACATTTGCGCGGTCGTTTTTCTCAAGCATACGCCGCAAGGTGGCGAAGGTGGCAGGATGCGGCTCGAAGGCATGCACGCTGATTTCTGGGCTCTCGGACATGAGAAGCGAGTAGATGCCGATGTTCGCGCCGATGTCGAAGCAGGTGCGCACGAGGCCGCTGGCTCCAAGATGGCCGAGGAAGGACATGTTGTGGTAGTCGTAGCGGCGCTGGCTCCAGACGAGAGCCACGCAGCCGTTCATCTCGCGGCGCTGCTCGATGAATAGACGCGAGCGTTTGGTGATCTCGATGGCCGTGGGCAGCGGAAGAAAGCGCCGCACACCATGCCACAGCGCATGACGCATCAGCGCCGGCACTGGGCTCACGCCGGGATTCCTGAGGATTCCCTGGCAGGTGTGAATGAAGAGATTCAATCCCATGCGAGACGGTGTTTGGACGGCTCAAGCCGTGGCGTAAGCCTTTTCGACCACATCACAAAGCAGATGGCCGATGAGCAGGTGGCACTCTTGAACGCGAGCGGTGATGCTCGAAGGAGCTTTGAAGCTGAGCTTCGCGTGTTTGGAGCACGCGGACTCTTTGTCGCCCGTGAAGGCAATCGTGACGCATCCACGCTCGTTGGCCGCTTGGAGGGCGGTGAGGATGTTGGGGCTGGTCCCGCTCGTGGAGATGCCCAAGGCGACATCGCCGGGCTGGGCGAGGGCTTCAATTTGGCGCGAGAAGACGGTCTCGAAGCCGAAGTCGTTGCTGTGTGCGGTGAGAATGGAGGTGTCCGTCGTGAGGGCGAGACCGGCGAGGGCAGAACGATTGACACGGTAACGCACCACCAGCTCGGCGGCAAGGTGCTGGGCATCCGCAGCACTGCCGCCATTGCCGAAGAAGATGATCTTCTTGCCATTCTTCAGCGCGGTGAGCCACGCCTCGGCCAGCGGAGCGATTTGGTCCTGCATCGCGTTGAGCTTTGAGATCGCGTCTTGATGCTCACCGAGGTGCGTTTGGAAAAGGGAAGGGAAATCGCTCATGTCACGAGAAGGCTGCCAGAAGCTCGTCGGGGGTCAAGGTGGCGGTGCCGAGCTTGCCGACGACGATGCCGCTGGCGTGGTTGGCGATTTCGGCGGCGTCTTGCAGCTTGAATCCGGCGGCGAGGGCCAAAGTCAGCAGCGCGATGGCGGTATCGCCTGCGCCGGAGACGTCATACACTTCGCGAGCACGCGTGTGGATGTGGTGCGGGCTTTGACCGCGCTCAAAGAGCATCATGCCGTGCTCGCCGAGGGTGACAAGGACGCTGTTGACAGCCCATTTTTCGAGGAGGATGCGGCCGACTTCGAGCAGCTCGGTGTTTTGCGCGGGAGGGCCTGGTAGGAGATGGTCTTCGAGTCCGGCGGCGGCGAAGGCTTCGAGGCGGTTCGGCTTTACCAGCGTGACGCCACTCCAGGGCAGCGGATTGCGCGGTGAAGGATCGACGGTGACGATCAAATGGTGCTCGGAGGCGATCTTGGAGACGAGTTTCATCAACCCGGTGGTCATGAAGCCTTTGCCGTAGTCTTCAAGAATGATGGCATCGAGATCCGGCGCGAGGGCGCGGAGACGCTTTTCGATCTCGGCGAGTTCGTCAGCAGTGAGTGGCAGCAGTTTTTCGCGATCGACGCGGACGATTTGCTGCTGGCGGGCGGAGACGCGGGCCTTCGAGATCGTGGGCAGCGTGTCGTGCACGAGCAGCGGTGCGGGATCGACCTTGTCGGCGATCAAAAGATCACGCAGGCGGTCGGCGGCACTGTCTTTGCCCACACGGCCCATGAGATGCGTGTGCGGCGAGAAGGGCGAGATGTTGCGGGAGACATTCGCGGCTCCACCGGGATAAAATTCTTCCCGCGTGACCTCGACGATGGGCACCGGTGCCTCAGGCGAAATGCGGCGCACATGACCCCAGATGAAGTGATCGAGCATCACATCGCCAATGACGAGGATGCGGCAATTCGCGAGGCTTCCGAGGCAGTTGCGGGTGAAGTTCATGCCTTTTTGCGACGCTCTCGAACGGCGGCGGCAAGTTCGTCGAGCATCGCTTCGCTGGTGAACCAGTTCACGCAGGCGTCGGTGATGCTCTGGCCGTAGGTGAGTGGCACGCCGAGTTTGGTGTCCTGGCGGCCTTCGACGAGGTGGCTTTCGATCATCACGCCAGTGACGGCCTTGCTACCGGCGGCGATTTGTTCGCTGAGCGAGGCGCTGACGAGCGGCTGCTTGCGGTAGTCCTTGAGGCTGTTGCCGTGGCTACAATCAATCATGACGCTGGCGGGCAATCCGCGTGCGCTGAGTTGATCGGAAGCGGTCTTGATAGATGCGGCGTCGAAATTAGTGCCGCCTTTGCCGCCGCGCAGGATGACGTGGCAGGCGTTGTTGCCCTTCGTGTTCACGATGGCGGCGACGCCGTCTTTGGTCACCGAGAGGAAGCTGTGCTGACCTTTGGCGGCCTCGATGGCGTCCAAAGCGACCTGGATGCCGCCATCGGTGCCGTTTTTGAAGCCCACGGGCATGCTCAAGCCGGAGGCGAGCTGGCGATGCACTTGGCTTTCCGTCGTGCGGGCACCGATCGCGCCCCATACCACGACATCGGCGATGTACTGCGGCGTGATGACATCGAGAAACTCTGTGCCGGCCGGGATGCCCATCTGCGTGAGCTCCAAAAGCAGGCCGCGAGCGCCGCGCAGGCCGTTGTTGATGTCGAAACTGCCGTCGAGGTGAGGGTCATTGATGAAGCCCTTCCAGCCGACGGTGGTGCGTGGCTTTTCAAAATAGACGCGCATCACGATTTCGAGGTCTGCACCATGTTTCGCCCGAGCCGCGAGGATATGGCGGCCGTATTCGAGCGCGGACTTCGTATCATGGATCGAGCACGGACCGACGACCACGAGCAGGCGGTCGTCTTGGAGGTTCAAGATGGCCTCTGACTTCTTGCGCGATTGCTCGACGAAGGCGGCCTCGGCATCCCGCAGCGGATACTCATGCATGAGCAGCGCAGGCTGGATAAGCGGGAGGATTTCAGCGACGCGTAGGTCGTCGGTGGGATGCGATTGGCTCACGGGACAAGAAAGGGGCAAAAGTGGGGAGTCAGTGTGGGGCGTACGCGAGCCGCGTCAATAAGAGGAACGGCGGCGAGGAGGCTGGATTGTTGAAGTGATGACCTTCCAATGCCCCACCACTCCCAAACTCCAACCCTCCATCAAACCCGGTAAAGCTGCCGCCCTTGGTGACTCCTCGAAGGGAGGCACCATGCCGCTGGGATGGGTGTTTCGGGCGCACGAGGCGGTGGCAAGTCTTCCCTGCTGATTTGCATGAGAATTATGTCAATTAGAGTAAATTGGCATTAGTTGAGTATTTTGGCAAACTTAAATATCTGGTCTTTTCGAGACGAAAGGCCCTGCCTAAAGCTCTTCTGAATAAAAGGGCCATCCCCTCGTCCTAGACCGACCATGAAATCGTTGCTGCTCCCTGCTCTCGCCCTGGTTTTGATCCTCGTCAGTTGCGAAAAAGCCTCGCCGCCGCCCGTCGCCGAGCTGCCCGCAGCAGCCCCCGTCGATGACACCGCACTGCGTGAGGCTCGTGATGCCCTCGCTCGGCAGGCCATGGAGGTCGAGACCCGTAGCGCCCTCCTCGATAAGCAGCTCGCCGACCTCGAATCCCGGTTGCAGCAAAGCGAAAACGAAGCCCTTCGAGGTCAGTTGGAAGGCCTGCGGCAGCAAAACGACCAACTCCGAACCCAGGCCGACACCGCCCGGAAGCAGAGCGATACCCTCACCCAGCGCCTCGCCGCCTCCACCCCGGCTCCAGCGACCGCTTTGGCGCCGCCGACCGCACCGCGAGACTACGCGGTCTTTTATGAGCGACTCGCCCCGCATGGTCGATGGATCGATGTCAGCGGCCACGGCTTCTGTTTTCAGCCCCGCCTCGCCCGCAACCGCACCTGGAGGCCCTACGTCGATGGCTGCTGGGGCTGGTCCTCGCTCGGATGGACGTGGCAGACCAGCGAGCCCTTTGGCTGGGCCACCTACCACTATGGCCGCTGGTTGAATCTCACCTCGCACGGCTGGCTTTGGGTGCCCGGCTGTGAATGGGCACCCGCCTGGGTCGCTTGGCGGCAAAGCCGCGACCACATCGGCTGGGCCCCGCTACCTCCAGAAAGCGGCCCCTGTGCCCCTGTCCGTCGTGATTGCGATACCCGTTACAACCTCGGCCCCGCCAGCTACACCTTCGTCCGCACCACCCATTTCGTGCGGCCCAGCTACAGCGCCTGCATCCAGCCCGTTAGCTACAATAGCGCCCTCTTCCACCACACCGTCAACATCACCCAGATCGTCCCCTGCGGCGGCGGAAAACCCGGCGGCACCCCGCTCTATATGCATCACGGCGGCCCTCCTCGTCACCAGATCGAGGAAACCTGCCGCCAGCCCGTCCCACAGCCACAAATCCGCCCCGTCGAGCTAGCGCAGATGGCTATCAATCCTATCACCATCCAGCCCCCGAAAGGCTCGGCTCCCGTCCTCGCGATCGTGCAACTCCCCGCCGCCACCCAAAACAGGCTCCCAGGCCTGCGGCTCGCCGAGCGCATCGAAAACCCCATCCTCGCCAACCCTTATGCCGGCGTCCCAGCCAGTGCCCGTCCGGCCATCCAGCAGACCTTGGCAGCCGAGGTCAGGCAGGTCGTCCTCGCCGATTCGCCTAGGCCGATGGCCGTCAATGCCACGCCCGAAGCACCTGCCACCTCGCCAGAAAGCACTCCCAGCACCACCGAACCGATCCCAGCCCTCACCGCCAATCTCAGCGCGCCCATCGAAAATCGTGGTGCCCAGCCTCAAATCACCCCGCCGACCCTCCCGCCCGTCCAGCCGGAACAGCCTGCACTCATCGTAAGCACCGCGCCCAATCCGTCAGACCTGTCAGGCAAGTCCGACCCGTCTGACCTACCAGCCAGCGCCCCGCCATCTCCTCCGACGGGCACACTCCCCCCCGCCACCCCCGAACCCACCACAGTCCCCGTCATACCTCCCGCCGCCGACGAAGCGGTTCGTGCCGCTGCTGAGCTGCAGGCCCAAATGGCCGCCGCCCAGCAACAACAGGCCGAAGAAGCCGCCCGCCGTGCTGCCGAGGAAGAAACCGCCCGCCAAGCCCAGATGCAGGCCCAAACCCAAGCCGCCGAAACCCAACGCCAGGCCCTGGAGCAAGCTCAGCGACAAGCCCAGATGGAAGCTGCCCGCCTCGCCCAGGAAGAAGCCCAAATGGCCGCCCAGCGCCAAGCCGAAGAAACCGCCCGCCAACAAGCCGAAGCCGCCGCGGTGGCTCAACGCCGTGCCGCCGAAGAAGCCGCTCGCCAAGCTCAAATGGAAGCTCAACGCCAAGCCGAAGAAGCCCAGCGCCAAGGTGCCGAGGAGGCCGCCCGCCAAGCGGCTGCTGCTGCGGCTCAACAGCCTTCACCGCCGCCTCAATGAGCGGGCGAAAGCCACATCCTTTCCGCAGGAGACAAAAATCGGCATTCACAAACCACGGCTGAGTGAGGTATGACTTCCCACTCACATGCGCCTCCTCCTTTCCTTCCTCGTCCTTGGCTCTTTTCTCCAGGCTCAGCAGCCCGCCACGCCCAAACCGAAGCCCCCGGCCTATCTCAGCGCGGAGAAGGCAGGTGAGGATTTCCTCATTCAAGGCGAGTACACCGGTCTTCTCGAAGGCAAACCGGTCGCCGTGCAGGTTTGGGCCAAGGGCCAAGGCGAGTTTGAGGCCATCGGCTACACCGGTGGCCTGCCCGGAATTGGTTGGGACGAGGAGCGCAGCTTGCTGGAGCATGTCACGGGCCGCCGCACCGCTGGCGAGGCCACCGTGACCTTCCGCACCGACTCCGGCCATGCCACCACCGATGGCAAATCGATGCACATCGACTCCGAGGGCGAAAAATCCACGCTCACGAAGCAAACCCGCACCTCACCCACCCTTGCTGCCAAGCCTCCCGCCGGTGCCGTGGTGCTTTTCGACGGTCAAGGCGTGAACCGTTTTCCGAACTCGCAGATCGACGAAACGCTCCACGCTCTCAAAGAAGGCATCACGAGCGAGGACACCTTTCACGACTGCTCCCTACACGTCGAGTTCATGCTGCCCTTCATGCCCGAGGCACGCGGCCAAGGCCGTGGAAACAGCGGCCTGTATCTGCAAGGCCGCTACGAGGTGCAGATGCTCGATAGCTTTGCTCTCGAAGGCAAAGACAACGAGTGCGGTGGCCTCTACAAGATCGCATCACCCCGCATCAACATGTGCTTGCCGCCGCTATCCTGGCAGGCCTACGACGTGGACTTCACCGCCGCGAAGTATGACGAACCCGGCCAGAAGCTCGTGAACGCCAAGATCACCGTGCGGCACAACGGCGTGCTCATTCACGAAAACCAAGAACTGCCCGGCCCCACCGCCTCCGCCCCACGCAAGGAAGACGCCACGCCCGGCCCTGTGTACCTTCAAAACCACGGCAATCCCGTCCGCTATCGGAACATCTGGGTGGTGCGGAGGTAAGCACTCAAAGCCTCACGCTGGCTGGCGTATATGCGCCCAGGCGTGGACATGCGGATCACCGCGGAAGTAGAAGACCGCGTTGGGTCCCTCGATCTGCCACACGTCCCACACGCCGTCCTTGCCCACGTCCTGATCCTTGAAGAAGGCCATGTGCAGGTTGTCGAAGCCGCCTGCTTCGATGTAGCTCGCGGCTTCTTTCGCATCATGCTCGCGGAAAGGCTTGAGCAAATCGCCGATCACTTTGCGCACGAGGTCTTTTTGGTCGGCGGCGAGGTCGCTCATTCGGATGCCTTCGAGGCCGGATTTCTTGCCAGTGAGCTCCACGGTGAGGTTTCCGCGTTCCTGACGCGATTTGCCGAGTAACGCGGCCTCCCGCTGCTTGCCATCGAGAGCAGCGAAGACCTCGTTTGCACGCTTTGCCTGATACCAGTAGGCATTGCCGGTATGATCCGGCTTCTCGTTGAAGCTGCCGGCGGCATGACCGTAGAAAATCGGGCCGCCAAAGGCCGCTCCTTTTTCGCTATCGCCATCGCAGCGTCGCGTGCAGTGGCGGCCGGTGAGCACAAACTCAAACTGCCCCGTGCCCGGCTCACCAAACAAAGCGATTGAGGCACTCGGAAAGCCGCCGTCGCCTTTGTTGTCGTGATCGAACTGGCGCCACACCTCGGTCTTGTATTCATCGCTGTGCAGCTTGTCGAAAATCTCCCGCACCATGGCCTGCTGGTCAGCATGGAGCACATCGCGGATGGGCTGCTTCACGATGTGCCAGTTGTTATCCACCTTAAGGCGGCGCGGATCACTCCACGGCAGGCAGATGGAGGCTTTCTGCTTCTCATCGAGCGTTTTGTGGAGTTGCGTCACCAGCGTCTCCGAAGGCAGCGCGGCCGCCGGAGCGCTTTCAGCATAGGCGGAGCCCAAAAAGCCCGCCGCAGCCGCCTGAGCGCTGCGAGCGAGAAAATCACGACGGGAGACAGACGACGGCTGGAGGAGGGGTGGGGTGTTCATGGCGCGGTTGTATCAAACAACGCCATACGCGGGAAGTTTTCTTTTGTGGTCGGCCTATTGCCGCAACGCTTCACTTCTCCTTCTCCCACATCACCTGCATCAGATCACCGATCTGCTGGCGGGTCTTGAGGACAGCTTCTGCAGTGGGGAGTTCGTTGGGCTTGCTGAGCCAGAGGGTCTGTGTCTCGAATAGGGCGGCCTGCACGAGCTGGAGGAGGGGGCGCTGGCGCATCTTTTCGCTGATGCGGTCAAAGCGGTCTCGCATGAGCTGGAGGGTGGTGGTGGAGCCGATGCAGAGGTGGCGGGCATCGGTGCCGGGGAGGTCGGCGACGAGGGTGGAGGAGACTTCGAGCAGCCGCAGCCAAAGGCCGGTATCGATGAGCAGGGCCAGATCCTCGTCCTGCATTTCGCGCAGGAGGTGCTGAAGCTCTTGGTGACCTTCGGCGATCTCCTGCTGGAGTTCCTTCCAATGCTCCATCTCGGCCATTTTGCCCTGAGCCATGAGGCGCGGCATGATTTTCTCGCCGAGTCCGAGCGTGCGGCAGTAGTTCACCATCTCTTGATTGGTGTTTCGATACTGCTGCGAATCACCCGCCTGCCAGACGATATAGCTTTCGGCGATCAAACTACCCAGCACGAGGGCCGAGCGAGAGCGGTCCGTCGAGGGCGTGGGCGGCGGCGGGCGGAAAAGGAGACGCCATCGAGCCTTCGCGGCCTTGCCGAGCACATCAAGGAACTCCGCCGGCGTCTGGTCCACCACCCCGATGATCGGCGAGACGGTCAGCCCGGGCTCAGGGGCCGCTGTTTGCCCACAAACCATCCCGCAGAAGGCGATCAGGCAGATCGCAGCAAAAAGTGGGCGCTGGCGGGGAATCATGGTTGGCGGGCTTCGACGAGGGGAAGCCCACTATTACTCAACTGTCACGCTTTTCGCCAAGTTTCTCGGCTTATCCACATCGCAGCCGCGGGCCACGGCGGTGTAGTAGCTGAGCAATTGCAGCGGGATGACGTTCAGGATCGGCGTGAGGTAGCTGGGGCAGTCCGGCACGTAGATCACATCCTGGGTGAGCCTTTCGAGTTCCGTGCGGCCTTCGGTGGTGACGGCGATCACGGGCCCTTTGCGGGCGAGTACCTCCTCGATGTTGCTCACGTTCTTATCGAAAACGGCATCACCGGGGGCGATGAACACACTCGGCATGTCCGGCTTCACCAAAGCGATCACGCCGTGCTTCAGCTCGGCACTCGGATGGCCGCTGGCGTAGATGTAACTGATCTCCTTCATCTTCAGCGCTCCTTCGAGAGCCACGGGATAGTTCGCCTGGCGGCCCATGAAGAGCATGCCCTCGGCGTGGCAGTGCTTCTCAGCGATGGCTTTAATCTTGTCCGCCTGTTTCAAAATGGCCACGATCTTGTCCGGCAAAGCTTCGAGCTGGTCGATCATCTCCAAACCATCCACGCTGGAAAGGTGATGGATGCGGCCGAGCAGCAGGCTCAGCAGCGTGAGGATCGTCACTTGCGAAGTGAAGGTCTTCGTGGCCGCCACGCCGATTTCGGGACCCGCGTGGATGTAAACGCCGCCATCGCTCTCACGGGCGATGGTGCTACCCACGGTGTTCACGATGCCGAGGCAGTGAATGCCTTTGCGCTGGCCCTCGCGCATGGCGGCGAGCGTATCGATCGTCTCGCCGCTTTGGCTCATCACGAATTGCAGCGTGTTCTTGTTCGTTGGCACATTACGATAGCGGAACTCGCTGGCGATTTCGACTTCTGTGGGCACGCGGGCGAGCGTTTCGATCAAATACTCTCCCACCATCGCCGCATGATACGCCGTGCCGCAGCCGGCGAGGATGATGCGGTCAATCTGAGCTAGCTCACGCGAGGTCATGTTCAGCCCGCCGAGCACGGCGGTGCATTCATCGCGGGAAAGGCGGCCGCGTATCGCATTGCGGAGGCTCAGAGGCTGCTCGTAGATTTCCTTGAGCATGAAATGCGGAAAATCGCCCTTCTCCGCCTCGTCGGCGCTGAATTCGACGCGGCTCACCTTCACCTCGGCAGGCGTGCCTTGATGCGATTGCACGTCGTAGTTGTCCTTCGTGATCGTGACGATGTCGTAATCGTTCAGATACACCACATCGCGGGTGTGATTTACCACGGCGGCCACATCGCTGGCCAGGAAATGCTCGTTTTTGCCCAGGCCGATGATCAAGGGGCTGCCCAGACGTGCGCCGACGATCACGCCGGGCAGGTCCGCATGCATCACGGCGATGCCGTAAGTGCCCTTCACTCGTGCGAGAGCGGCTTTCACCGCATTCACGAGGCGCAGCGTGCCGTCTTTCTCCGTCGATTCGTCAAAGTAAGTGCCCACCAGATGCGAGAGCACCTCCGTGTCCGTCTGCGAGACGAAGACATGGCCCTTCGCGGTCAGCTGATCCCGCAGCGATTGGTAGTTCTCGATCACGCCATTGTGCACGAGGACCAGCTTGCCGCCCTGGTCAGGATGCGGGTGAGCATTTTCGTCGGTCGCCGGACCGTGCGTAGCCCAGCGGGTGTGGGAGATGCCCACGGTGCCTTCCGGCTTCGCCTCCTCGACCGCGAGGCGCAGATTATCGATGCGTCCGGCCTTTTTCACCGTGTGCAGGCCGCCCGTGCCGCAAAGCGCCATGCCCGCCGAGTCATAGCCGCGATATTCCAGGCGACGAAGACCATCCAGCAGGATGGAGCTGGCCTGACGAGTTCCGATGTATCCGACGATTCCGCACATAGAGGTCTTTGGGGGGGTGAAATGAATGGGGAGCTGAAAATCTACGGTCCATGTTGGAACCGCGCCAGTGAATCATGCCTTATGGAAGCATTTGATGGCGCTGCCTTGGAATGAATTAGAACGAATCCAGCCAGACGGCACCGCGAAAATGGATGGTTGCCCAGGCAGGGCGGCATGCCATAATCTCAGGAATGAAAACAGTCACACTCACTCTCGAAGACGAGGTTTATGAGACAGCCATGAAAGCATGCCAGCAGAGCCGCCGCTCGCTACCGGAGCTGTTTCGCGATCTCGTGAGTTCGTGGCGAGGCACCTTGCGGGGGAAGGAGCAGGGTGAGACATCGCTCGCCGAGCTATGGGCTTTCGTGGACGCCAAGCCGCTGCTCGAAGGCAGCGTCGCACCCCTGAATCGAGACAGCCTTTACGAGCGTGGACTTTCTGGACAATAATGTGCTTGTTTATGCTGCCAGCAGGCGGGTAAAAGACGCGGCCAAAGCCGCTGCGGCACGCGCTCTCATCCAGCCAGCGGGTCAGTGGATCTCACTCCAGGTTTTGCAGGAGTTTTATCGCGTCGCCGTGCATCCGCAGAAGCTCGCTTGCAGTCATGACGAGGCCGTGCAGCTCTGCGGCCGCTGGAGAAAGCTGTTCTCGGTTTTCGAACCGGATTTACCGATGTTCGATGCCTCAATCACGATCTGCGCTCGTTACCAGCTCAGCTACTTCGACTCGGCCATCCTCGCAGCTGCTGAGCGTTGCGGCTGTGATCGGGTGCTTTCCGAGGACATGAACGACGGCCAGCATTACGGCAGCGTGAGGGTTGAGAATCCATTCCGTGGTCTGTGACGAGAATGTCCCCCATCCTCATCATCGGCCAAGGTCTTGCTGGCACGGCGCTGGCTTGGCGGCTGCATGAGCGAGGCGTTCCCTTTGTCATCGTGGATCGTAACGAGGCCGTCACCTGCTCGAAAGTGGCCGCAGGATTGATCACACCGGTCACGGGCATGCGGCTGAAGGTCAGTTGGCGGTTTGAGATTTTTTATCCCGAGGCGCTGCGCTTCTACCGACGGCTGGGGAGGCATTTGGGCACGCGTTTCTTCTTTCCGCGAGGGTATGTGCGCCTGCTCAAAAACGAGCAGGAACGCCGAAAATGGCCGAAACGCCTTCGTGAGTCGGAGGTGGGGCCGTTTGTGCATCCGAAGGCTCCGCAGCTCGATCCCGCCGTGGTCACGAGTCCTCACGAAGGCTTCCAGCAGCGCCACGCGGCCTGGCTGGATACCGTGACCTACCTGGAGGCTAGCCGACGCTTCTTCGGCGAGGCCTTTCAAATCGCCCATATCGAGCCCGGCGAGGTCCAAGACGATGCCGAAGGCGTCACATGGAATGGCCAGCGGTTCTCGCATGTTGTGTGGGCGCAGGGCTGGCAGGCTGCGAAGCTTCCGCTCCTCGCCTGGGTGCCCTTTCAAAATGCGCTCGGCACCATTTTGATCGCGAAAGCCGATCTCCAAGGCGAGCGCCGCATCCTCAACCGTGGCTGCTGGCTCATCCCGCGAGCCGACGGCACCCTGCGAGCTGGCTCCACCTACGAGTGGACCTTTCCCGATCCGCCCGCGCCTTCGGCCGCGATGGCCGCCGATCTCGAAACGAAGCTGCGGGCCTTCCTCGCCGTGCCCGTCGAGGTCCTCGACAGCCAAAGCGCCGTCCGCCCCATCATCAAAGGCCGTCAGGCCCTCCTCGGAGCGCATCCCAGCCATCCGCGTGTCGTTTTTTTCAACGGCCTCGGCTCCAAAGGCTCGCTCCGTGCCCCGTGGCTAGCCAAGCACCTCGTCGAGCACCTCCTCGGCGGCACGCCGCTCGATCCCGAGTTCGATTTGCAGGCAAATGATCCGTGAGGCCAAGCGGGTCGTTTTTCTCGCGGCGTGCATCCAATTGAAAAAGCTCCGCGTATCCGTATGTAGCGCCATTTCACGCTTCACCCCATGCTCAGCGATTTTCTCCAGGACCAAGCTACTCTTTACGTCTCGGGTTTGATGCCCCCCGAGGAGCGGGCGAACTTTGATGTCGTGATCGATTATCACGAGGAGCTCCGCGAATGCGTCCTCGGCATGGCCGATGTCGGCACGAGCCTCATCACGGCTGCCTCGCCGGTCTCGCTCACGCCGCCAGCTACCCTGAAAAGCCGTGTCGCAGCCCAGATCGCCGCCCGGGCGATGGAGTTCAGCCCTGAGGGCCGCGTGCTTTGCGATCCCGAAGGCCGCGTGCAGTGGGTGAATGATGCCTTCACGGCCATGTGCGGCCACAGCCTCACCGAGCTGCGTGGGAAAAAGCCCGGCCCCTTCCTCCAAGGTCGCGAGACTGATCCCGCGTCCATCGACCGCATGCGCCGCGCCGTCCATCAGTGCCGCCCATGCACCGAGACGCTGTTGAACTACCATAAAAATGGCGATGCCTACTGGGTGCAGGTTTCCATCGCCCCCATCCTCGATGATCGCGGCGAGCTGCTCTGGTTCGTGGCCCGCGAGCGTGAGATGAAAAACCACGCCGCTTCGCGAAACTGACGGCTAAAATGGGCCGTCATGCGTTTCGAGCGTCTGCAATCCATCGCCTCCAGTGTCGTCAAAGGCACGCTCGCGTCGCTCCCACCCGTCATCCGCGATGAGGCCGCCGCCTGTACCATCGAGTTCGCGGAGATGGATGCCCTTCTCGAAATCGAGTCAGACCTTGATCCCGATCTTCTCGGCCTCTTTGAGGGAAACGCCCGCTGCGATCCGCCTCCCGCCGCGCCGGACGAGATGGCCCGCATTCGTCTCTTCCTCGACAACCTCTGGCTCGATTGCGATGGCGATCTCGAAACCTACCGCGACGAAGTTCGCATCACCCTCCTCCACGAACTGGGCCACTACCTCGGCCTCGATGAGGACCAAGTCGCCGCCCTCGGCCTTGCCTGAATTCGAGCCTCCTCACTCCTCCGGCGGCTGGCCTTCGATCACCGTCGTATCAGCGAGTAGATCATGCACGCAGCGGTTGTCTTCGCGGAAGATGAAACAGGGATCGATGATGCCATAGAAGGGCACCACCTGCCCGTTGATCCCGTCCACGTAGGAGCGAAGCAAAAAGCCCTTCATGAGGCCCGGCTTCTGTCCGTCGGGAAAGGTCACGATGCGGATGCCGAGCCACTTTTGCCTAAGGTCTGCCTGCGGGTGGTCAGCAGCACGATATTCCAGACCTTCAGCCCGAGGAAAGCCAGCGCAGCCAGCACAAAGCCAGCGATCGCACCAGCGGGCACGTTCTGGGAGCCGGACTCCTCCATTTGGAACATCAAAAAAATGGCGATGACCGCCGGCACGCCGATGCCGATGATGCCCGTCAGGCCATCGAGCAGGCTCGCTCCGAATCGCGAGCCACGCGAGGCCGGCGTGAGACCTGGTAGAGTCGAAAGCACCTGGGATTGCGGCGCGGCATACGGATTCACGCTGCTCACGGGTGGCGGCATCGAAGCCGGAGGCGCTGAGGCGGCGAACTTCGATCCAACGGGCTGCCAATCCGTCATGCCCTCGGTCTAGCAAAGGTCACCGCTCTGAAAACGGCCCGTGGCGAGGCCTGATCGAATTTCTTCCTCGGCAAAAGCGCCGATCTGCTGGCCGCCGCGTGCGATATGGTGAGTCAAATGCCCCAAATAGCCCGAGCAAGACCCGCCCATCAACAGCCTTTTACTTCCTGCCCCGCCCGCCCCATCTTTTCTTCCTCTGCCATGCGCCGTTTTTCCCTTCCCACCCTCCTCGCCTTGCTCAGCCTCGTGCTCGTCGCCTGTGAAAAGCAGCCCGCCGAGGTCGATTTCAGCGATCCGAACGTCGAAATGACCGATGAGGGCAAAACCGCTCGCTACAAAACCAGCCCCTACACCGGCCTCATCCGCCGCAAGCACTCGAACCAGAAGGTCGCCGGCGAGTATCCCTATGTGAATGGCAAGATGCACGGCGTCATGAAGGAGTGGTGGGAGAACGGCCAGCCATCCGCCGAGACTAACTTCGCCAACGGCCAGCGCCACGGCCTCAACCGCTACTGGGACATGAAGGGCAAGCTCACCAAAGAGCAAACCTACGACCACGACAAATCAACCAGCGAAAAGTACTTCTGACCCTTCGCTCTTAGCCCCTCGCCATCCGCGTCATGTCCACCATCATCGCCCTGCTCGTCATCGCCCTCGTTTCGCTCCTCGCGGTGCGGGTGGGCTCCACGGCGCTGATGATGACCGGGCTCAGTTGGGATACCGCCAGCTTCCAGTCCTACTCCGCGTTTTTCGGTGTGGGCTTCACGACGAAGGAAGCGGAGATGGTCGTGAACCATCCCGTGCGCCGCCGCATCATCCGCGACCTCATTCTCGCCGGCAATGTGGGCCTCACCTCCGCCCTCGCTACCTTCATCGTCACGCTTCTCCAGAGCAGCTCCGATGGCGATGTCTTTAAAATGCTCGCGTGGCTGCTCGGTGGTCTCGTGGCCTTGTACTTCTTCTCCCGCCTCGGCTGGGTGCAGCGGGCACTCGATTACCTCATCCGGCATGCGTTGGAGCGTGCTGGCCTCGTCCGGGCGCTCGATTACGAGCTGCTGCTGCGCATCCAGCATGGCTATGTCGTTTCCGAGATCGAGGTGCTGCCAGATACCTACCTCGCCGGCCGCACGCTGCGGGATGCACGCCCGTGGGATCGCGGTGTCGTCATCCTCGCCATCAAACGCGATGGCGAGACCCATCCCGGCATTCCCAGCCGCGATGATCTCATCCAGCCCGGCGATGTCCTCACCGCCTACGGCAAAGAAAGCCATCTCCAGGCCATGACGCAGCCCGTCACCGCCTGAGCTTCCACGCGAACAAATCGCCTCGCTTCCCGCGTTTCCCTGTCATGCCCAAAAAGCTCCTCCTTCTCGCCCTCGCCCCGATTTCCCTCTTCGCTGCCGAATCACCCTTGCCGGCCAAAATCGAGTTCAACCGCGATGTGCGCCCCATTTTGAGCGACAACTGCTACTACTGCCACGGCAACGACCCGAAGCATCGCGAGGCCGATCTCCGCCTCGACCTCCGCGATGAGGCCGTGAAGGCCAAAGCCTTCCTTCCCGGCAATGCGAAGGATAGCGAACTCGTCTCCCGCATCCTCACCGAGGATGAAGACGACCTCATGCCGCCGCCCGATTCGCACAAGAAGCTCACGCAGCGGCAAAAAGACATCCTCAAAAAATGGATCGAGCAAGGTGCCGCCTACCAGCAGCACTGGGCCTATGAAAAGCCCCTCAAAGCGGCCATCCCCGCCGGAGTGAACCCCATCGACCACCTCGTGCAAAAGCGCCTCACCGAGATCGGCCTCAAGCCCTCCCCGAAAGCCGATGCCCGCACCTTGATGCGCCGCCTCTCCTTCGACCTTACCGGCCTGCCGCCGCAGAAATCGGAAATCACCCATCTGAAATCTGAAATCGACAACTTGCTGGCCTCCCCTCACTTCGGCGAGCGCATGGCCATCGCGTGGCTCGATCAGGTCCGCTTCGCCGATACCATCGGCTACCACAGCGACAACCCGCACAACGTCTGGCCTTACCGCGACTACGTCATCCAGTCCTTCAACTCGAACAAACCCTTCGACCGCTTCACCATCGAGCAGATCGCTGGAGACTTGATGCCGGATGCCACTCAAGAAACCCGCGTCGCCTCCGCCTTCAACCGACTCATTCTCAGCACCGAGGAAGGTGGTGCTCAGGCCAAGGACTACGAGCAGCGCATGCTCACCGATCGCGTCCGCGCCATCGGCAATGCCTGGATGGGCCAGACCACCGGCTGCGCCCAGTGCCACGATCACAAATTCGATCCCATCACCACACGCGACTTTTACACCCTCGGTGCCTTCTTTGCCGACATCAAAGAACCGCTCATCGGCCGCCGCGAAGCCGGCATGATAGTCCTCGATGCCGAAGGCGAAAAAAAGCAGGCGGACATCGCCAAGCGCCTCGGCGCCTTGCAGGCTGACTTTGCCAAGCCGCGCCCCGAACTCGCGACAGCGCAAGCTGCGTGGGAAGCGAAGGCACTCGAAGCCACCACCGCCAACAGCCTGTGGCAGCCTTTGAAGCTGCTCACCGCCAGTGCCGCAAAAAAGAACGTCACCCTCAAAGCCGACAAAGACGGCATCGTGCGTGGCGTGATCGATAAAAAACGCGAGGAACGAAAGCAAAACGACGGCACCGAAACCTACACGATCACCACCAAGCTCCCGAAAGGCACCACCGGCATCCGACTCGATGCCTTGAAGGAAAAATCACCCGGCATCGGCCTCGCCTCAAATGGCAACTTTGCCCTCAGCGAGGTCGCTTTGAGCATCGGAAACAAAAACAGGCAGGAGAAGCTCCCTATCGCCCACGCCAGCGCCACCTTTGAGCAAAAGAACTTCCCCGCAAAGAACACCATCGACGGCATCGCCGATCAAAAGCTCAACGGCTGGGCCGTGCTCGGTGCCACCGGAGCGGATCAGTCGCTCTATCTCGAACTCGCCCAGCCCCATGCGGATGCGGGCGCCGTCGTCACCTTCACGCTGAGCTTTGCGCATGATGGCAATCACGAGATCGCCAACCTGCGGCTCAATACAACCTCGGCTCCGGTGCCGATTCGCGCCCCGGCCATCGCGCTGCCTGCCAAAGAGATCGCCGACATGCTCAAAGCGCCTGCCGACAAACGCACCGCACCGCTAAAACAAAAACTCGCCGATGCCTACAAGCAGATCGCACCCGAGCTCGCCGCCCTCCGCACCCAGCTCTCCACCACCGAAAAAGAAAAGGCCGACTTCGAGGCCGCCGCGCCGAAGTGCATCGTTTCCGTCAGCGACACCACCAAGCGCACCGTGCGCATCCTCCCGCGTGGCGATTGGATGAACGAAAGCGGCGAAGTCGTGAAGGCCGCTCTGCCCAGCTACTTGCCCAAACCGAAAATCGAAGGCCGTGACCTCACTCGTCTCGATCTCGCCCAGTGGCTCGTTTCCAAAGAGAACCCGCTCACCGCCCGCAACGTCATGAACCGCCTGTGGAAGCAATTCTTCGGCACCGGCCTCAGCAAGGTGCTCGACGATCTCGGCGCTCAAGGCGAGCCGCCGGTGAATCCCGCGCTGCTCGACTGGCTCGCCTGCGAGTTCATGGACAGCGGCTGGGACATGCAACACATGATCCGCCTCATCGTCTCCAGCCACACCTACCAGCAGGTCAGCACCTCCACGAAGGAACTCACCGCCGCCGATCCCTACAACCGCGAATGCGCCCGCCAGAGCGCCTTCCGCCTCGATGCCGAACTCGTGCGCGACAACGCCCTCGCCATCTCCGGCCTGCTCGTGCCGAAAATCGGTGGCCCCAGCGTCAAACCTTATCAGCCCGCCAAATACTGGGAAAACCTCAACTTCCCCACCCGCGAATGGCAGAACGACAGCGGCGAGAGCCTCTACCGCCGCGGCATGTACACCTGGTGGCAGCGCAGCTTCACCCATCCCGCCATGCTCGCCTTCGACGCCCCCAGCCGCGAAGAATGCACCGCCGAGCGCAACCGCTCCAACATCCCGCAGCAAGCTCTCGTCCTCCTCAACGATCCCGCCTACGTCGAAGCCGCCCGCGCCTTCGCCGCCCGCATCCTTCAAATCGAAGGCGATGCTCCAAAACGCATCACCTGGGCCTTCCAGCAGGCCTTGCAGCGCCAACCAACCGCCGACGAGATGAAGACGCTTTCGTCTCTGTTCTCCAAACACCTCACCGACTACCAAAAAGACCCCGCCGCCGCCGAAGGCCTGCTCCAAACGGGCACCACGCCTGTTGCCGCCAACTTGAACAAGAGCGAACTCGCCGCCTGGACCCACATCTCCCGCGTGCTGCTGAATCTGCATGAAACAGTGACGCGGAGCTGAGTGTGCCCGGGGAAAACGCACTACTCGCCCCTCACCCCAGCCCTCTCCCCGGAACAGCTCGAAGACCATGCGCCAACCCATCGCCGGGTAGAGGGAGCACTCTTTCTGGTCCCTCTCCCCGCCGGGAGTGTTCGGTAGCTCCATGGCATGATGCGGGGAGAGGCTAGGTGAGGGGCGCTGATGAAGCGCGATGTGCTTTCGCTGCCTTTCACAGCTTCAACAGATCCACCTGCTTGCCACTTCCCTCAATCACCGCCTGCATCGTCGTGAAGCTCCACGGGCCGCCGCCCTGCTTCGTTCCAACCGTGTGAATGCTCGCAGAGCCTTTTGGGCCTGAAACAGGCACGTTCACATCGGCGGTGCCGCTGCCGTTGTTGACCTTGATGCTCCCACTCACGAACCAGCCCAGCGTGATCGGCTCGCCAAGCTCCACGCGCATCACTTCCGATTGCTGCGCTGCCTTGAGCGACATCTGGCAGGCATCCGCGCCCTTCATGAAGGACATCACGAGCCAGAAAATCCCCACCATCAGCGCCAGCACGCCCATCACCGCGATGGCCACCCGCCATAGCCAAACGCCACGCCCTTGCCCACTGCCGCTGCGTGCTCATGGCCTCAGCATGAAGCCAAGCTCGCCGGAGTTCAATTGCCCAAATAGCGCTTCAAATCGCCCGCGTAGCCCGCCAGCTCCAGAAACGCCCTGCCGATCACCTCACCGCGTGCATCCAGCACATCGCAGGCACCTTCCCAATACGGCAGCCCCGTGATCGACCCGCCCTGCTCCTGATCCTGCGCCACGGGTCTCAGTTCAAAGACACTGCCCTCGCTCTCGATGCGCACACGGTTCGGATACGCCGCGCCGCTGTGCGGGCTCTTCCACGTCGCGAGAGACTTCCAATCAAACGCCGCCTTCTTCAACGTGCCGTCCTTCGCGATCCACGTGAGCGTCGAGGCCGCGTCCGTGCTGCCATCCGTGCGCCGCATGCGATACACCATGATCTCGCGCCCATCCTTCAGTTGGATCGCCGCCCAGTCCCAGCCCGCCTGGCCTTCATCGAGCTGCGAGCTGCTGAACTCATGATCCATCCACGCCTCGCCATTCACGCGATGCTCCTGCGCCCCGACCTTCACGCTGCCGGTCGCCTTCAGTCGTGGAAACGTCAGGTAATGACTCGCCGCGCTTTCATTCGCGCCTTTTCGCGAAACACCCTCTTCACCAAACACCACCAGCGGCTTCACCACCTCCAGCTCCAGCTTCAACAGCGCGTCCGCCTTTATCGTCGCTGACACCGTGATGCGTTTCGTGGCCTCATCGAGCTTCAGGGACCAGTTCGCGTTCCGCACCTCCAGTATCGTCGCCGAGGAAAACGCATCCCAGCCTTCGCGGTTGAGCTTCTCCTCATGCAAAAACCGACCGCTCGCCGCATCCAGCAGCGCCGCATGCGCCAGATGCAGATGCGACACCTTCCCGCTCGCCGCCTCACGTCCCGCCTGACGAAAAAACGTCACCTGAAAGCCAAAACGCCGTCCATCTGCCCCATCGAGATGCCCCGTGAGATACCACCACTCCGTGCGAAATGCCTCATGACTCCCATGGTCCTTCGGAAACTCAAACACACGCCCCTTCTGCGGAATCGCGAAGCCATCCGGCGTCGTTTGGGCATGGACTGAAATAGCAAAACAGCACACGATCATCGCGACAGCGTTTTGGAGTGCGCCGGGCCTCCGGCGCTTTCGAAGGTCGGTGAGCGGAAACGACCAGCGAAGCAAAGTAGCCATCTCGCTCCGCCGAGATGAGCTGAGCGCTGGCAGGGATACCTCCCCAAATTTGGCATCGTCACCTTTGTGCGGAGTTCCAAGCTCATCTCGCGGAGCGAGATGGCTACTTTGCTGCCGCGTTCGTGATATGCCATCTGTGTTCATTCCTTCTCCTCCCATTTCATTTTCGCCGCCCACTTCCCCACCATCGCGGAGACGAGTGCGCCAACGCCGACGACGGCGATCAAGAGCACGCCAAACTGCCCCCACGGCATCGCAAAGCTCAGCGTCCAGCCAAAGCACTGCTTGTTCACGCGGTAGATGAGGAGCCATCCCAGCCAGCCCCCGGAGATCAAACCCATCACGGCACCCGCCATCGCCACGCCCGCGCCTTCCCAGGCGCTCGTCGCCGCGATTTGCCGAGCCGTCATGCCCAGCGAACGCAGCGTGCTCAAATCCGCGCGACGCTCCAACAGCAAGCTCGCCAGCGCCAGCCCAAGCCCCGCCACGGCCACAAACACGCCGATCACCTCCAGCGCATACGTCACCGAAAACGTCTGGCGGAAGATGCGCAGCGCCTCGCGCCTCAGATGCGCATTCGTGAACACCGAAAGGCCCGGATGCGCCTCCGCAAGGCGTTTCGCCACTGCCTCCGCATCCGCACCCGGTTTCAGCATCAAAGCCACTCGCCAGGCCATCTCGCCTTCAAACCATTGGCGAAAGGTTTCCTCCGAGATCGTCACCGCACCGCGTTCATTCCCATAATCCGCCTGAATGCCGTTCACGCGCACGTGATGCCCTCCCGGCAGCTCCAGCTCATCACCCACCTCCACTTCAAAGCGCTCCGCAAAGCTCTCACTGATGATCGCCCCTCCATCCCTCCACCACTCCATCACTCCAGGCTGCTTCACCCACGCATACGCATCCTGTCGCTGCGTGAAGGGACCATCCACACCGAGCACCATCGTCGGCGCTCCGCGCAGCGTGATGCCTCGAGCACGCAGCGCGGCCACCTCCGTCACCTCCGGCATGGCTCGCAGCTTCTCGATGGTCGCCGCGCTGATCTGATGCGTGCTACTCGCGCTTTGAGCGCCGGCGCTGGACACATACAAATCGGCCTTCATGCTCCGCTCGATCCATCCGCGCATCGTTCCATCAAAGCTCGACACCATGATTGCCATGCCCGCCGTCATCGCCACCGCACTCGCCAGCGCCGCCACCGCGAAGCGATGCCGCACCGTGGGTCTTCGCAGATGGCTGAGGCCGAGGCGGAGCGTCACACGATCAAACATCCGTCCTATCTGATGCATCGGTCTCATCAGCTTCGCTGCCGCCAAACTCGTGCCCAGGAGCCAGCAAAGCGCCGCCGCATAAGCCGCCAGTGGCACCCGCGTGCCTCCGCTCAGCCTCCAGGCACCGAGTTGAGCCAAAAGCATCGCCATGGCCATCAGTGCCCATCCGAGCCACTCCGCCCGCCACCATCCGCCGCCGCTAAAAACGGCCGCTTTGCGTCCCAGCATGTGCACCGGCGGTGTTCGCGACGCCTCACGCGCCGGCCACCAGGCCGCGATCAAGCTCGTCACGACGGCGATGCCCATGCTCAGCCAAGCTTCGCCGAGATGCAGGTCCGCGCTTTGCACGCTTGAGGCACCATACAAGGCATTCACCGTCTTGCTCACGCCCCCCACCGCCGCCTGCGCCCCGAGCCAGCCCACGAGCAAACCCAGCCCGCCGCCGATGACACCCAGCAGCAGTGCCTCGATCAAAAACGCCCGCTGAATCACCGCGTCCGTCACGCCGAGCGATTTCAGCACGCCGATCTCCTCGCGACGCCGGATCACCACGCCATCCAGCGCCTGGAAAATCAAATACCCACCCACAAACAACGCCAGCAGCGACAAGATCGTCAGGTTCAGCCGAAACGCCTCCGTCATCGTGCCCGCCAGCGCCCGGCGATCCTCCGCGCCGCTCACCAGCCATCGCTGATTCGCCAGCTTGCTCAGCACCTCGCTCGTCTCCTCGCGCAAATCAGCAAACGCCTCGCCACGCGTCAACACCACCTCCACGCGATCCACCTTGCCCTCGCGCTGCATCACCTTCTGCGCCGCTGGTAGGTCCATCAGCAGCATCGTTTCCGGCAGCGTCGGCACGCCTGGCTGCTCCGTGATCACGCCGCTTACTTTCAGCGAAATCACCTGCTCGTGCATCACCACGCGAATCTCATCGCCCACGGCCTTGCGAAGCTTCTCGCTCACAAAAACACCTTCCGCCGCCTTCGCATCGCCGTTGAGACCCGCCGGAGCCTCACCGCGCAAATTCAGCAAACTCACGAAATCCGTGCCCACGAGCTTCCACGTCACGCCGGAGCCAATTTCGACTGTTTTGCCTTCTTCAAACGGCATCACCGTCTCCTCAATCACCGGCAGCAAATGCACCGGCCGCTCCGCCAAAGTATCCCGCATCTCGCGTAGCCAGTTTTCATCTAACGAGCCCGTCGTTCCCGTGATCGTAAAATCCGCCTGCCGCGTGATGCCGCTCGTGAACTGCTCGAAACCTGAAAGCGCCGCACGATTCGCCAGTCGCATCGCCAGATACACGCCAGAGCCTAGAGCCAGGATCAACATCAGCATCACCTGCTGCCGCCACGCCAGCCGCCAGTGCCGCAACGCACACTTTTCGAGAATGAGGCGCACCGTGCTCATCTGCTTTCGGATGCCTTGGGATCATACGAGTTCGCCGCAGAGGGGCAGAGGGGCGGAGGAGCGGAGTTTTTTAGGTGATTCAAAACCTCTGCCTCTTGGCTCCTTTGCCCCTCTGCGGCAAAAGCGAGCGTCCCGCCGCCTTCGATCAGTTCTCCATCCTTCATCCGCAGCACCCGCCCACATCGTTTTGCCGCCTCCTCACTGTGCGTGACCATCAACAAGGCCGCGTTCGTCTCACGGACGATCTCCGCCAGCAGATCGAGCACCTGCGCCCCAGTGTGTGAATCGAGATTCCCCGTCGGTTCATCCGCCAGTAGCAACGCGGGCCGGTGAATCACCGCCCGCGCAATCGCCACGCGTTGCATCTCACCTCCCGAAAGCTCCGACGGCAAGGCGGAGGCCCGATGCGACACACCGACACGCTCCAGCAGATCCCGCACACGACTTTCACGCTCCGCCGCAGGCACGCCGATCAACTGCAGCGGCAACTCCACATTCTCCGCCGCCGTCAGTGTGGGCAGCAGATGGAAAAACTGAAACACCGTGCCGATCCTCATGCGCCGCACCCGCGCCAGACCATCCGCATCGAGTGCCTGCAGCTTCTCGCCCGCCACGATCACCTCGCCACTGTCCGCTCGATCCACACCGCCGATGCAGTTGAGGAGTGTCGTCTTCCCGCTGCCGGAAGGGCCGAGCAGCGCCGCTCGCTCTCCTGCCGCCATTTCGAATCCCACGCCGCGTAAAATGGGGCGATTTGCGTAGGCTTTGGTGAGGGAACGAACTTCGAGAACCATGTGAGGAGTAGTTACGCGACAGGCAGAGTCTGTGGATGTGGCGGTTTCTCTTCCCCTCACCTAGCCTCTCCCCGCATTCCAGCCAAGAAACAAGCGATCACCTCCTGCGGGGAGAGGAACCTGAACGCGTACTCCCTCTCCCCGCAGATGCCCACAATGATAAGATGAGCTAACTTCGGGGAGAGGGTTGGGGTGAGGGGCCGCTACACCCAACTTTAAGCAGCTGCTATTGCATCATCGCCTGCGCCTTCTCTGGCGTGGCGATGGCATCGCGGAAGGCGGCGAGGGCAGGGCGGGAGAGCGAGGGATCGTCTTCGAGGGTTTTATCGGCCAGTTGGCGGGCGAGGCGCACGAGACGTGTGTCCGCCAGCAGCTCGCCGAAGAGCAGGGGAGCCTCGCCGCTTTGCGCATGGCCGAGCACATCGCCGGGGCCGCGGCGTTTGAGGTCCTCCTCGGCGATTTGAAAGCCGTCGCTGGTCTCCTCCATGATGGCGAGGCGCATTTTGTTCTCCTCGTCTTTGTCGTCGATGAAGAGCACGCAGTAGCTCGTATGCGCCCCGCGTCCGATGCGGCCACGGAGCTGATGAAGCTGAGCCAGCCCAAAGCGACCCGCATCGTGGATGAACATGACGGTGGCATTCGGCACGTCGATGCCCACCTCGATGACGGTGGTGGAAACAAGCGCGTCGAGTTTGCCATCGCGGAAGCGCTTCATGACATGCTCTTTTTCCTCGGGGCTGAGTTTGCCATGCAAGAGGCCCACTTCGAGCGGGGCGAGCAGTTTGGACCATTCGGCATGGCCTTTGACAGCCGCACCGGCATCCACCTTCTCCGATTCCTCGATGAGCGGATACACGATGTAGCCCTGGCGGCCTTCTTCGATCTGGTCGCGCAGGAATTTCGCCGCCTCGGCCTGCTTGGTGCGGGCGCGGACCTTGGTGATGATCTTCACGCCATCGCGTGGCCGCTGGTCGATGGTGGAGACATCGAGATCGCCATACACGGTGAGCGTCAACGTGCGCGGAATGGGCGTGGCGGTCATCACGAGCACATCCGGCGTGGCCGATTTGCGAATGAGCTTCGCCCGCTGCGCCACGCCGAATTTATGCTGCTCGTCGATGACGATGAGGCCGGCGTTGGAGAGCAGCTCGTCGTTGAAAAGAAGCGCGTGGGTGCCGATGACGATGTCGGACTGACTCGATTGACCGGACTGACGTGTTTGACTGGTGAGGAGGGTGACGCTGAGCCCCAGCGGCTCCAGCCACTTCGCGGCGGTGCGGGCGTGTTGCTCGGCGAGGATCTGCGTGGGAGCCATGAGCGCGGCCTGGGCACCGCTTTCGATGGCGCGGAGCATGGCGGCGAAGGCCACCACGGTTTTACCGCTGCCCACATCGCCATGCAGCAGGCGGTTCATCGGGGCGGTGGAGGCCATGTCGCGATGGATTTCATCCAAACAACGCTTTTGAGCCTCGGTGAGCTGGAAGGGCAGTTCGGCAAAAAAGTCGCGCAGCAGCCCGCCAGTGCCTTTTTGCGCTCTGCCGCCCGCGTCCAGCATGCGGCGACGTCGTTGCGCCACGCGGAGCTGGTAGCCGTAGAATTCTTCGAGGGCCAGGTAGCGTCGTGCCACGGCCAGCACCTCGTTGCTGCTCGCGAAATGCACCTCGCGCAGCGCCTTCGCCCGCGTCATGCCGGCGAACTCGCCCTGCTCGGATGGTTTCGGCAGCAGATCGTCGATGAAATCGGGCGGCAGGTGCTGGAGCACATGCCACGCGGCCACGCGCAGCGCCTTTTGCGTCATCCCGCCGCGCAGGCGGTAGATCGGCGTGATGCGGCCGGTGTGGATGGTGGCGGACTCGTCGTCCTCGCCTTTGATGATCTCGTATTCGGGATGGACGATGGAGAGGCGGCCTTTGAAGTCCTTGATGACGCCGTAAACGATCAGCTCCATGCCCTCGGCGAGCGATTTGGACAGCCACGGCATGTTCCACCAGCGCAGCGTGAGCTGCTGGCCGAGCAAGCCGCCCGCCTGCTGCGCCACGGCCTCGAAGGTGCCTTTGCCGCGACCGAAGAACTTGTTCGCACACTTCGTGACGATCACATGATGGCACGAAGGCGTCAGCGCCGCCTGAAACGCCAGCGCCTCCATCCTCCGCCGGTCCTCATGCCGCGATGGCAGATGCCATACCACATCCGCCATCGTGCTGATGCCCTCCTTCGCCAGCGTGCGTGTCACCTTCGCCGGCAATCCGGGCACGGCAGCGAGGGCAAGAGTGAGGTCAGTGGCAGGCACCCGCGCAGATGGTGCGAGGGTGAGGTGCTGTCAAAATGGAATGACGGAGACGAAAAGAGTATTGAAGAGATTGTCGGAAGGCATAGTCTCGTCGCATGATCGCTGAAACCATTCCGCAAATCCAGGCTATGGGCACGCAGGAGAAATTCCAGCTCGCCGCCGAGCTCTGGCAGGATGTGATGGAGCATGAGGACGAGGTGCAGGACCCGCCCGGCATCGCGGCTATGCTGGAAGATCGGCTGACCCGCTATCGTGCTGGAGAGATCACCGGCAGGTCGTGGGCAGAAGTGCGTGCGGCCATTCAACGTCGGGATTGAGATGAGCGCTCCGGTTGTCATCCTTTCGGGCGCTGAGGCGGATGTTCAACGCATCTACAATCGACTTACGGACTACCGAGACGGAGCAGGCGATGAATTTCTGGACCGCCTCGACAGCATTGTCCGCCTGCTGGAGAGTTTTCCTGAGTTGGGACGTCCACGCCAGCTTGGTTTCAGGCGCATTCTCGTTCCCGGGCATGTGTATGGTGTGTATTACCAGATCGAAGCGAGAGAAGTTATGGTTCATGCGGTGGCCGATCTCCGTCAGGACCCTGCTTGGTTGGATAAGTTGCTGCGTGAGAGATTGGAATGACGAATAGGATTGCGCCTCGCCGACGTTTCATTGCAGACTCACCCCTGCATGAAATTCGTCGTCTGCCTCATCGTCTCTGTCTTGCTCACCCAGCCGCTATTTGCCGCGAAGGGGACGATTGGGGTGTCTTTGCTTACGTTGCAAAATCCCTTCTTCAAAGTCATTGGCGACAGCCTCACGGTGGAGGCGGCGAAGAGCGGTTATGAAGCGGTGGTGCTGAGTGCGGATCAGGATGTGGGGCGGCAGAGCAACCAGGTGAAGGACTTCATCGTGAAGAAGGTGGCGGCCATTGTGCTGAGCCCGTGTGATTCGAAGGGCATCGTGCCCGTCATCCAGGATGCGAACGCAGCGGGCATCCCCGTTTTCACGGTGGACGTGCCGTGCAATGAACCCGGTGTGCAAATCGTGACACAGGTGGCCACGGATAACTTCGGCGGTGGCAAAGAGGCGGGCAAAGCGATGATCGAGGCGCTCGGCGGTCGGGGGGGGAAGATCGGCGTGCTCGATTTGAAGCAGGTGGAGTCCTGCATCCTGCGCGTGAAAGGCTTCAAAGAGGTCATTGAGGCACACAACGCCTCCGCGGGGGCGGCGAAGATCGAAATCGTGAGCGAGCTGGATGGCGGCGGCGCGAAGGACAAGGGCTACAAAGTCGCCGAGGATATGTTGCAGGCCTTTCCCGACCTCGTGGGTCTTTTCGCGATCAATGATCCCTCCGCGCTTGGGGCTCGTGGAGCCCTCGAAAAGGCTGGGAAGGCGGACAAGGTGGTCATCATCGGCTTTGACGGCCAGCCGGAGGGCAAGCAGGCCATCAAGGACGGCAAGATCTACGCCGATCCGATTCAGTTCCCCGATCAGATGGGCGTGGAGGTGGTGAAGGCCTTCCTTCGCTACTCGAAGGGCGATGACCTGCCGCCGCAGATGCTCATCCCGACGAAGTTGTATCGCCAAGCCGATGGCGCGGCCGATCCCGAGCTGAAATGAACTTCTGGAAGGAACAGCTCTCACGCCTCGCGGCGCTGCTCGTGCTGGCGGTATTTTTCAGCGTCATGACACGGCGCGAGGAATTCCCGCAGGATGCCGCGGCGGCACGCGAGATCATCTCGGGTATCGGAAAGGATGCGAAAGTGATGATCGCCGTGCGCAGCGTAGCGGAGGACAAGACTTTCGCGGAGACTTTGAAGGCAGAACTCGGCTCGCGAGCCGTCGAAGTCGTCACGGGCGAGCCTCGCGATGCGCGGAAGGCACTCGACCGCGTCGCCGCAACTGGCCTCGATGTGATCATCGGCACCCAAGTGACGGCCGAGTGGCTTGTTTTCAGCGATTTGAAGGACGTCACCCTTTTGAAGCCCTCCAGCCGCACCTGGCCGGTGTTTTTGACGCGGGACAATCTGCTCAACATCGCCAGCCAGATCGCCGTGATCGCGATTCTGGCCATCGGCATGACCTTGGTGATCATCGCCGGCGGCATTGATTTGAGCGTGGGCAGCCTGCTGGCGCTCTCGGCGGTCGTGACGACGCTGATCATTCGCGATGCGTTTGGGGGTGAAAAGGCCTCGGGTATGCACATGACGCTCGCCTCGCTCGGCGGCATCGGTTTGTGCGCCGCGAGCGGCTGGCTCGCCGGTGGCATCATCACGCGGCTACGCATGCCGCCCTTCATTGTCACCCTTGCGATGATGCTCGTGGGCAGCGGCCTGGCTTATCGACTGGCGGACAATCAAAGCGTCTATCAGGTGCCGGAGAGTTTTATTTGGCTGGGACGCGGCGCGGACCTCATGAATGTGCCGAACGCGGTCGTGCTCATGCTGCTGCTCTACGCCGCCGCGCATGTGATGATGACGCAGACGGCCTTTGGCAGGCATTTGTATGCCGTGGGCGGCAATGCGGAGGCCGCGCTGGTTTCGGGTGTGCCGGTGAAGCGTGTCACAGTGATGGCCTATGCGCTTTGCGGCCTGCTTGCGGGTCTCGGCGGTGTGGCGATGGCCTCGCAGCTCAAGAGCGGCTCGGGTACTTTTGGCACCAAATATGAGTTATATGCCATCGCCGCTGCCGTGGTGGGCGGCACCAGCCTCAGCGGTGGTCGCGGCACGATGCCCGGCACGCTCATCGGGGCCTTCATCATCGCCGTGATTCAAAATGGCATGAACCTCACCAGCGTGGAGAGCAACACGCAGAACATCGTCCTCGGCCTCGTCATCCTCGCCGCCGTGGCGATGGAGCGGAAGAAGTAGGGCGTAGTGGGTTAGCCACAATGCCATTAAGCAATCCGGGTGGGGAGGAAAACAAAGCTGGCCCCTCACCCCAGCCCTCTCCCCGGAAAAGGGCGTTTCATTCAGACACGTTTTTCGCCGGGGAGAGGGAGACAGACGCTGACGCGGAGATTCAGGTCCCTCTCCCCCGCGAGAAGCGCGTTTCTTCATCCCGTGAACTTCGGGGGAGAGGTAAGGTGAGGAGTGAGGTTGAAGGCCGTTTCAGGACTGCTTAACGGCATTGGGGTGAGCCAGCATTTTCACACTCGTTTTTTGCCGCAGAGGGGCAAAGAGGCAGAGGACGCCAAGATTTCCTTCGGTTTTCATCTCTGCGCACTCTGCTCCTTTGCGGCAAACACTTTGGCAGGTGCAGCGTGATAGGCGTGAGATGTGCGGCTTAGGAAAGAACGGAATCGAAGTCGGCCGCGCAGGCGGAAAGGTGCGCATGGACAGCGCCGAACTCGCTGCCGAGAACGATGAATTGAGCCCCGAGGTCGATGAGGGTTTTGGCATCGGCGGCGGTGCCGACGGGGCGGCCCCAGGCTTTGCCGTGCTTTTGGCAGGTGGCGGCGATTTGCTTCTGCACGTCCATCATGACGGGATCATTCACGCCGGGGGTGCAGCCGAGGCGCAGGGACATGTCGCCAGGGCCGAGGAAGAGAATGTCCACGCCGGCGACGGCGGCGATGGCTTCGGCGTTTTCCAGAGCCTGCGGCGTTTCGATTTGGACGGTGAGGAAAGTCTCGCGATTGGCCTGATCGGTGTAGTCGTCGGGTTTGCCGATCCAGTAGTCGGCATCGCGTCCGCCGCCGCAAAAGCCGCGATCACCGAGTGGCGGAAATTTGATGGCTTGCACCAAAGCGCGGGCTTCATCGGCAGTGCCGACGTGTGGGATCATCAAACCAGCGGCACCATCTTCGAGGAGGCGGTAGAGGCCGTTTTTTTCCTTGGTGGGCGGACGCCACATGCAGTCGATGTCGGCGGCGTGATGACGGCCGAGCATGGTTTCGATTTCACGGGCCTCCCAGGCGCGGTGTTCGCCATCGAGCCAGATGCCATCATAGTGGAAGTGGGCGGCCATGGCCGGGAAGAAGGCGATGGGCGAGCCGGTGCAGCAGATGCGGGCGACTTTGCCAGCGCGGAGCTTGGCGAGGACTTTGGAGGGGCGCATGGGAATGAGGGGAAGGTTTGAATCGCTGATTCGATGCTGATAAAAGGCATTCACCAAACGGTCCAACCGCCATCGACGGCGAGATTTTGACCCGTGATGAAGGTGGAAGCATCGCTGACGAGAAAAGCGACGGCTCCGGCGATCTCGGGCGATTGGCCGACACGGCCCAGCGGCACTTTTTTCGACAAGCGCTCGATGAAAGCGGGCTGGTCACGCTGGATGTTCGGATTCGGGAAGGGGCCTGGACTGATGGTATTGCAGCGCACGCCCCTCTTGCCGAAATGCACGGCAAGATAACGCGTGAGCTGCTGGATACCCGCTTTGCCGACGCCGTATTCGACGGGGTTCGGATTCATCGGGGTCTCGTAGATGTGCGGGTCCGGCGAGACGGTGCCGTACATGCTGGAAAAGAGCACGAGGCTGCCGCTGCCACGCTCCGCCATGGCATTGCCGATGGCTCGGGCGAGCGTGAAGGTGGCGGTGAGGTTGCCGTGGTTCGCGTGATCGAAATCCGCCGCGGTGAGGTCGTCGAATTTTTTGGCCGTGGAGGCATAGGTCATGATGACAAGGCCATGCGGCACACCACGAGCGGCGATTTGATCCGCGATGAAGGCTTCGAGTGCCGGGATGTCCGCCGCATCGAGATCCGCAGCGGTGACTTGAGGGCCGCTTTGAGCCTTTCCGGGCAGATCCGCGCACAAAACGGTCGCTCCGAGCTGCGTGAGCAGTTTGACCACTTCCTGGCCGAGATAGCCCGCGCCGCCGATGACCCAGATGTCGCGGTTTTCGAGAGAGAAGGGTGGCTGGCTCATGATGGCGCGGATTCTGATTGCGAGCCTCGCGGAAACGAGCGTTTACTCGTGGTTCCACCGGGGCACCACATGAAGAAACCCACCTCCACCGCACCGAAACTGCCGCAGCGCCAGTCGCTCGTGGCGCAAACCGTGGATAGCTTGCGGGAGGGTTTGCAAAGCGGTCACTGGCAGGACTTTCTCCCAGGCGAACGCGAGCTGTGCGAGGAGCTGCAAGTGAGCCGCCGCACGCTGCGTGCCGCGCTGGAGGATCTGCAGCG
>Ga0209298_10000230_pt1 | contig 36134 bp, 50 predicted proteins | sample S_140806_EF_Meta_FD_187325 | JGI IMG/M metagenome (GOLD analysis project Ga0209298, IMG submission 187325) | Freshwater microbial communities from Lake Simoncouche, Canada to study carbon cycling - S_140806_EF_MetaG (SPAdes) (version 2) | ecosystem: Environmental > Aquatic > Freshwater > Lake ... | reverse complement strand
AACAACGAGTACGATTGCCAGCGGTGTTATTAGTGCTTCCGCATCTTCTTATACTCTGCCTACTGCAACCACAGCGGTTTTGGGTGGAGTCAAGGTTGATGGCACGTCCATCACAATCTCAAGCGGGGTGATCAGTTCAAGCTATTCTTATACTCTTCCAGCAGCATCGGTATCTGTTTTAGGGGGCGTTAGGATTGGGACGGGTGTTGGTCTGGATGCAAACGGATTCCTGATCTCTGATGTTAAGCTCACCACAAACACTTTCACAGGCACGCAAAACCTCGGTGGCAACCTGATCACTCAACCAAAGTTACAGGCATACAGAGAGACCAGTACAGCACCCACGATTTCTGCTGGCACGCTTACTCTGGATCTATCTGGTAGCAACTTCTTCGCCGTTTCGCTTAATGCCGCCATCACAACTCTGACCATCAGCAACACGCCAGCAAGCTCCGCAGCAAGTTTTACGCTGGAATTTACGGCAGACGGGACAGCGAGGGCAGTGACTTGGGGAGCGGCCATCAAATGGTCTGGCGGGACTGCACCAACGCTGACATCGACATCGGGCAAGAAGGATGTGTTTGCATTTTATTCTAACGATGGCGGGACAAGCTGGCAGGGTTTTACAGGAGGTCAAAACTTCTGATGATTGCAAATATCATTCGGAACGCTAAGAAGTATTCGACAACAGGCGACCCTTACTACAGTGCCGTTTCGCTGATGCTCAGTATGGATGGAACAAACGGATCGACCACGTTTACGGATTCTAGTTTAAATGCACTGACGGTGACTGCGGTTGGTAACGCTCAAATTAGCACGACCCTGAGCAAGTACGGTGGAGCGAGTGCTTATTTTGATGGTAGCGGGGATGCTGTCCAAATCCCATATTCCGCTGCACTTGACCTTACGTCTGGCGATTTCACAATCGAGGGATGGGTGTATTTTAACTCAGTCTCTGGAAAGCCGACCATTATCACTCCATTTGGCACGGGAAACACTTTTGGCGGATGGGTAATCGTTCTTAACAGTAGCTCGCAGTTTGCATTCTACTTAAGCACAGCCGCGAATACTTGGAACGGACCCAGCAACGTACTGTTTTCTGCTACTGCCGCTGCTACCGGAACATGGTATCATTTTGCCCTAGTTCGGAATGGCAGCACATTTACTCCATATTTAAACGGCATCGCTGGTACAACAGCAACATTTAGTTCAACGCTGTACAATAACAGCAAGCCGCTGAAGATTGGTGCAGAGAAAGATAGCAACGACTTTCCATTAAACGGCTACATAGACGACCTCAGGATTTCCCGATTTGCTCGCTACGTATCCAATTTCACACCTCCTACAGCAGCATTGCCAACAACCGCATCCTCCACGGTGGCCGACCCTTACTACAATTACACATCGCTCCTGTTGCACATGGATGGGGCAGATACATCAACAAACTTTGTGGATAGTGGGCCAAATGCACTGGCAGTGACTGCGGCAGGAAATGCCAAGATCAGCACAACTCAGAGCAAATACGGTGGGGCAAGCGGATATTTTGATGGGTCGGGTGATTATCTTGATATACCCTACGGAGAACCTTTCAACCTGACTACGGATTACACTGTAGAATTTTGGATGCGACCTGATTCGGTTACTGGCTACGCTCCGATCTTCACCCTGACTTCAGCAACGGTGTCTTACTTTGGTGGAATCTACGTTGTTAGAAACGGCTCAACTATTACTTTTGAGACTCGGCCAGCAGACGGATCTGGCTCGGCTATTGCAGCTATTACGGGTGGGTCAATATCTGTAAACACATGGTATCATGTTGCCGCAAGCGTATCTTCAAATGCTGCAAAATTGTTTATCAATGGAGTTCAAGTTGGATCAACTACGACCTTTGCGTCTCGCACTTTCACGCCGACCGGAGCTAGAGTTGGACGTTTTGCCAACAATTACACCTCTGGGTTAGTTGATTTTCAAGGCTACATCGACGATCTCCGCATCACCAAATACGCTCGTTATACCTCAGCATTCACGCCACCCGCTGCGGCATTACCAGACATTTACAACCCAAATACAACCCTGCCCGTCACAGGTGCTGCCCTCTGGCTGGACGCATCGCAGCAAAACACGCTGTTTACGGACGCTGGAACAACACCAGTGACAACTTCAGGGCAAAGCATTTACCAGTGGAACGATCTATCGGGCAATAACAGGCACGCAATTCAGGCAACATCAGGCAACAGGCCAACATGGAATCCTCCTGCGAGCGGGCAGAATGGGTTGGGGGCTGTTGCGTTTAATGGTAGCCAGTGGCTTGGTTTTACAAACACCTTCACCAACTTCACGATCTTTGTCGTTTACAAAAACACAGATACAACCAACGGATCAGTTCTAGTCGGCAAAAGCAGCGGCACTTCAAACTATCTTTTTGCCTCCACTGTGAGTCGAATCGAAATGAACGGCGGCGGCACACAGCAGGCAAACAGCACAAGAACAAATGGAACGCAGTGGGACTATTCCACGTTTAAATACGATGGTTCAACCGTTACTGCGTACTCGTCCGGCACTAGTGGAACTTCTAATAACGTTGGAACAACATCGTTTTCGCCCGACCGAATCGGGTATTACGCAACTGCATCCTACGCCCTCGAGGGCAGCATCTCTGAATTCATCGTTTATCCGACCGCATTAAGCGACTCGGATAGGACATATGTCGTCAACTATATCAAGTCGAAATGGAATCTGTAATGCAGTATTGCCAAGTCAGTCCAAACGGTCAAATCTCCGGCCCACAGTGGTTGCCACAGTCATTCACGACTGTCAGCAATTTCAACGCCTTGGACGATGCATCCTTAGCCACATACGGCTATTATCCATACATCGCATCGCCCATGCCAGCGTACAACCCTGCCACACAGCGACTTGAGCAGCATTTTGCAGTCAACGGCTTTACCGTGACCGATATCTATATTGTCGTTGATCTGACTCCAGAGGAACAGCAAGCGTATATCATTCAGCGACTCACCGAAATCGGCTACGGAATCGGCTCATTTCTCGATCAAGCGGTGTCCGTAAAGCAATACGATTCCATCCTGTCAGCCACAAGCTGGACACTGAGCAACATAACGACCTATAAGGCCGAGGGCGAAGCAGCATTGGCTTATCGTGACTCAATCTGGAGCTTGTTTTACAACATGGTTCAGGCTGTTCAGGCGGGTACTCAGGCAGTTCCAACAGTGGGCGAGTTCTTCGCATCCCTGCCACCGCTCTGGCCTGTCAACAACGGCAACGGAACAGCTAACGGGCCAATCTGATGACATTCAGCACTGCTGCCAAGAATTTTGTCTTTCTCATCACAGTTGCAATCGTGCTGCTGATTGTTGATCTGATCAAGTGGCAGTCTGGCGGCGTGACATGGTCTGAGGCGATTTGGAAAGTCAATCAGCACAGTTTAGGCTTTGCTTTGGGGATTGGAGTCGTTTTAGGCCATTGTTTCACCGTTCCTAAAGGACTCGGCAAATGACAGGCAGAGAGTTTCTTGACTGGATGATAGGCAGACAAAAGCCAACTCTTGAAGAAATGGCGAAACGAGCTGCACGGCAAAATGCAATCGAGCGATATAACTTGGACTCCAAGCGGCACGCCCAACTAATCACCCAGCTCGTCAATGCCCCTGCTCCAGTGTTTCAAAACTATCTGGACGACCCAAATTACACCTGGAATCCGTCAGTCATCCCAGTGCCACCCAAATCGAGGCCAATCTAATGCCAGAGCCAGTCGTCAACTACACTTACGCAGCACGCTTAGAACGCATCATCGACGGTGATACAGCTGTTCTGCTAATCGACCTCGGCTTTGACGTTGCCACAACCCAACACGTGAGATTCAAGGGCTATAACGCCCCAGAAATGCATAAAGCTCACGCCGCAGATGGCATCAGGGCCAAAGCTGAACTGGAAATGCTTCTGGCTGGCAAACAGCTGGTCATCACGACCACTCAGGACTTCCAGCAGACATTTGCTCGTTACCTGGCTGATGTGTATGTATTGAGCCAAACGGGCATCGAATCCGTGTCAGAACATATGATCAAGTCTGGATTCAACGTGAAACAGGGGGATTGATATGAGCGAAGACGAACTGAAGAATCTGCCAAGTATCCAAGGCTACATCAACGTCGAAGAGCTTAAATCAACGCTACTAAAGGCGTTCGGAACAGGCTCGGTTTCAGCTTTGATTTTGACCATTCTGACTGTCATACTCGAGAACCTCGGCAGGATTTATGTAGGACCGGCGGCAGCAATCGTAATTTCAGTCGCATCCGCTTTGGCGGCATTGATTAAGGCTCATCAAGTCGGGATGAAGTATTTACAAGAGGGTCAGTGACAGGTTATAATATGCTTATATGAAGAGGCCTAGAAATGTCGTCTTCCGTCGCCACCGTGTCAGCATACGACCGCACCGCACCCCAAGACCCCAAACGGATCTTAGCGATGCAAACACCCGACCCCTCGCTCGACCTCCTAAACCCCAATGTGGGATGGGTGATCGGCCCAATTGCTGTCACAACAAACTGGGTGGGGGCCAATCTGGTGAATGTCGATCTGAGCTGGGCAGAGTTGCTGTACAGCGTTGCGGCTGTCATCTATGCAAGTGCGGGCTTAGTGAAGAGCTTCAAAGAGAAGCGGCAATCCAACTCCTCCCAGACATCCAAATCATCTTCGACTGACAAAGAAGAGACAATCGACCTGAAATAACCTCTGTCCCCAGAAGGGTAAGGTGATCTAAGTGCCGGTTGGTCAAACGGTTCCATCTATACCAATCACTTGAAAGGTGAGCAATCATGTTTATCGAAGCCATTTTCTTGTACGCAGCACAGCCAGAATGCCCTAAAGGCAACTGCAATCCAGTTCAAACGGTCACGACAACAACTACGGTCGAAAAAACTGTGTCGCCGCTGATCACTCTGCCACCTCGCCCAGGCAATGGGGGGCGTCGCCCAAGGCTATTCCTTTTTAATCGCAAGCCAGCGGCAACGCAAATGAAATACATTTACATCTGTCCCAACGGGGCATGCAAATAATGTTTACCCAACTCATCATACGCCTGATGACTCCACTGATCGTGGAAGTGATCAAGGAACTACTCCAGCAACTTGCCAGAGGAGAAGTCGTAAGCCTCAACGAGGAAACGGTTAAAGCCGCAATGGAGCAGCGTGAAGACGCTATTTCCAAAGCAGTAGCCGCAGCGACAGCTGGCCTGTGATACGGGTGTTAGCCACTTTCGGATACATCATTTTAGGAATTCTTATCGGCTTGTCCTTGTGTCTCTACTGGTCTATGGATGACGACTGGTATGAGAAGTGGGAACACCAGGATAAGCCGGAGGGGTGGGATTGACTATGCTTTTTGCCGCACTGATGCTACTTGGGCAGACCTCGATCCCCTCTTTCAATGTGCCTCCGGTAACGGAAGTTTCCATTGTTTTTGTGGATCGCGGTAGGACATACGTTGTCGGGACACAATCTGGAACAGTCAAGGCTTATGACGGGCAGGAAACTGACCCTGAGAAGAAGCCCGTTCCACCGCACCTGACAGGCCTTGCAAACGAGTTCTGGTCCATAGTGACCATTACTGTGCCTGACAAGGCAAAACGCAAGCAAGGGGCATTAGCCCTCGACAAATCGATACAGATCACTGAAGCACAGGCTGGAGCGTTGGGCCTGGACATGGCTCAGATCATCGGATTATTGGCAAAGAGTGCTGACGACAATGGGATTCGGACTTATTGGGCTGGCGTGGGTCTTGGCGATCTGCTTGCAAGCAAGGGATACAAGACACGCGAAGAATTGCTGGCAGCATTAGCTGAAATCAAAAAGGCCTGTGAGGAGTTGAGCAAATGACCCCCTACGACGCTCTCAACTTCGGTTTCGGCTGGCATAAAGATCCCCAGGAAGTCGCCCGAATCGTCTCCGAAAACGGAATTCAAGGCTTTTCCGCAACGGCTCCCCACCTCATGGGTTCCGCTCCGACTGGCCCTGTCATACTGACAAAGTACATGGACATGGTCTGGGGCAAGGATAAATGGATCTACAACCAAGGTTCCTGCGGCTCATGCGTTGCCAACGGTGCTGGAATGGCAGCAGAGATCCTCGTAGCCCAGGATGTTACGGATAACGGAAGCGAGAATCCCGGTCACCTTGACTGCATGACGATCTACTGGGGAAGTCGTGTTGAAATCGGTGGTGGGCGACTCTCTGGAGAAGGCTCGGTAGGAGCCTGGGCGGCCCAGTATTTACAGAAATATGGATGCCTCCCACGTAAGAAATATGCATCCGTAGATCTTACAGAATACTCTGCTGCACTCTGCTGTTCAGGCTATGCAAGGAAGGGTGTTCCCGACGATCTCGAACCTACGGCAAAGCTCCACCCCATCAAGTCTTACGCCAAGGTTGACACGTGGGATGAACTGGTCAGTGCAATCACTTCCGGCTATCCAGTCACAGTCGCTTCCGATCAGGGTTTCAGCTACAAGCGAGACGCTAACGGATTCTCAGCCCCTAAAGGCTCATGGTCGCACCAGATGATCATCATTGGGATTGACCTCTCGGACGAGTCCGCAGTGATCCTGAACTCATGGGGCAACGACTGGATCTCAGGCCCGAAACCCGAATGGATGCCAGCTGGTAGCTTCAAGATCCGCAAGAAAACTGCGGAAAGCATGCTTAAAGAAGGCGATTCCTGGGCCTTGAGTAATCTGGCTGGCTGGCAACGTAAAGAAATCCCTTGGGCGAAACTCAATTGGTAGCCTGGACTCTGTTCCTGCTGTATTTCCATCTGTACTTAATCTTCAACACAATCGCTCTGGCAATAGGGACCATCAGACATGCCTCAAGAACCAGACGACGACGATGAAGTCACAAAGAAATCCTCGATTGACTCGCTCTTGGTCGATTTCGAGCAGATTGACGTTCAGGATAACGAAGGCTTTCAAGCCTGTGTCCTGCATCACTCCCGATTGCAATCGCTTCTTGGTGTCTGGCTACATGCATCTCAAATGCAGTTGAGCAGCGAAGACGACCTGGTCATGGACGAACTCCGGCAGCAACTAAAGCTCCTCTTGGCCGATCAGACCCATGACAAATACCTGAAGACAGTCAGCGTGTTTCGTGCAGGAGACTACACGGCAGAACCGGAAAAGATTTAGTTTGCATCAACAATTGTTTATCTGTTAATATATATATGTGAGTATCAATCTATTGCGAGGAAAATATCGTGTCTGAACCGGAACTAAGTCTGGTTTACAAGCTGGCTCCAGCACCGAGAGTTGATAATTCCGACTCTGGCGGGTTCGCTGGATACGCTTCGACATTCCATTTTCTTGATTATCATAACGACATTATCGCTCCAGGTGCTTACAAGGCTGATATCCAAAGGTTTATGTCCAAGGGGTTTATCGGTGGCGTGAATCACGACCATGCGAATCCTATCGGCAAGCCAGTCGAACTCTTTGAGGATGCCAAAGGGCTGTTCCTTGAGGCGATTCTGGTGGATACGGTCAAGGCTCAGGAAGATCGTAAGCTCATCACGTCAGGCGTTGTGAAGGAATTGTCGGTGGGTATTATCCCCTTGCAAATCAAGCGAATGACGAAGAAGGAAACGCTCGACTACTGGAAGAAGGCTGGATACAGCCCATCCGAAGAAGAGTTGATGCGATCCGAGAGCGGTTCACGCCTGATCAAACGAGCCAAACTTCTGGAAATCTCACCAGTTGCACTCGGTGCAAACGAACAGACAGCCATCTCGTCCTTCAAAGCTGGGCGAAAGATCTCACAAACAACGGCAGACCTCCTGGCCCAAGTGTGCGCCCAGATCGAAGCCGCCCATGAAATGCTTGAAACTCTGCTTGTCGATGCCGGAATCAAATCCGAATCGGAAGAAGAAGAAGCCGAAGCTCCGGCCCAGGCAAAAGTTGCAGTTGAAGACCCATTAAACGACCTTCTCGAAGCGTTTCGCGCCTACATCAAGGAGTAATCCCATGGCAGCATCGCCAAAATTGCGTGCTGAGTTCAAAAGTGCCTTTGCTGAGGCTGAAGCACTTCGGTTGAACGAAGATCGCAACGACGACCAGACAGCTCGCTACAAAGCCATCCTTCAGGATGTGCTTCCTACCCTCAAAGCCAAAATCGACGAAGCCGACTCGCTCGACTCTGTCAATCTGGACGCTTACCGCGACCTGACAAACAAGTCTATTGGTACGCCTTACAGTGGCTCAACACGCTCTGCCGGGTTCACAACGATCTCGGATTCAGGCGAAGTCCAAGACGATGGTCTGGGCATTTTGACAGAGAAGCAGAACAAGTCGATCTCGACTCCAGAATATGCCCGAGCTTTCAAGGCTTTCCTCCACTTCGGTGAAGACAAGCTCAAAAACAACTACGCTCGGACATTTAAAACGCTGGTCGAAGGCATCGACGAAGGTGCTGGCTATTTTGTGCCACCCGATATGCTCAATGAAGTCATTCAGCGTAAGCCAGCCCCAACAACCCTGCGAGGTCGTGTTCGTCAGATCACCACCAACAGCAACCGTGTTGTCATGCTGCGTACCACTTTCCGCGACGATGTCTACACCAGCCCGATTCAGGGTATGTGGACAGGCGAAGCCGGAACACCAAGTGCTTCCCTTGAGCCAACCTTTGGAGAAGTCTCGATCCCAGTTCATGAATACATGGGCCGGATTTCGATGTCCAACACACTCCTGGAAGACTCAGGATTCAACCTGGAATCCTACTTCAATCAGGAACTGCAAACCTGGCTGGATCTCCACTACGAGAAGCACCTTGCTTACGGTACGGGTGTAGGCCAACCTCGGGGTATCTGGAACTCGATTTCCAGCAGTTCGGGTGGCGAGGCAGGTAAATTCGGCTTCGTGACTGCATCTGGTTCTAGCTCGACGCTGGACGCCGATACGGTCAAGGCAATGCGATTCAGCATCCTGCCACAGTACGCCCAACCAAACTTCAGCTTCGTCATGCACCAGCAAACAGCGAAGACTGTGAGCCTGTTCAAAGCGTCCAACGGTCAGTACCTGTTCCAGAGCGGTCAGAACTTCCCTGGCATCGTCCAGCCGATTCCTGACTCAATTGACGGGTTCCCAATCAGCTACTGCCAGTTCGCTCCTCTTCAAGGTACAAGTGGTAACGCAGTTGCGTTCTTCGGATCGCTTCAAGGCGTGTTCATGCCGATTCGTATGGGCTTATCCGTACGGGTTTTAAATGAAATCGAAGCCGTGAACAATCGCCGTGTTTACCTCTTCCGTTTGCGTTGGGGTGCAGACACGATCCAAGAACAATACGGCAAATTCATCAAGGTATCTTGATATAAGCACAAGAGGAGAACCATATGTCACGTCATAATCAGCTCTTAAGTAGTGTTCAAGTCAAGAACCTTGTGTTTACCTCGGGAAACAGCTCGTCTGTTCAGGTAAACAGTGCCAACGGACTCTTTGGTGGGGTGACCTTTCTGGTCAACTTCGCTCTAGCTGCATCCTCGGCAATCAAGGTTCAGGAATCAGCCGATGGTTCTACGTGGACTGACCTTACGGTCGGTTATCAGGTATCAACCACATTTGGCGTACCGATCACTGCCGTTCCTGCTGTTCCTGGTGCTGCAATCTCTGCATCTGCTACGACAGCTGCGACAAACCAGTTCCTGGCGATCAGCGTGAATCACCCAGGCAAGGACACTGCTGTCCAAACGTCAAACGTAACCGCTTTTGTAAGCAAGCCTTACATGCGTGTTGTAGCGACAACTGGGACAGCCACTTACGGTGTTGCATTGCTGCATAACGCCAATCTGACTCCGGTTCCGCAACCTGATGTCGCCATCGAGACCAAGGGAACCAACTGATTCCCACCTTTCGGCCCTCTGGGGCGACCTTCGGGTCGTCCCTTTGGGTTCGAGAGCTTAAGGAGACCTTGTGGATATTCTGCTGACTCTAAACGAATGCCTGACATATATTCCTGCCCTAGCGGATGCTCCATCGGCTACTGTACAGGTCTATATCGACGCTGCGTCAAGATCAGTAGAGAAGTTCTGCAACCGAATTTTCCTATCCGACACAATCACCGAGCGTTATGTTATCAATCAAAGCCAGCGTATCTACCTCCGTAGAACACCAGTTGCAAGTGTTTCCCGAGTCGCAATCTACCAGCAGTCAGACCCTGTCAAGGGCGATTCCTGCGGCTATGTGGACAGCTATAACTCCAGCGAAACAAACCTGACCGAAACAAAGCTGGACATCAATCTCGAATACGTTCTGGAGCCGTCTACAGGCGTGCTTACATTCGTCAATCCATATATAAACAGATTTAAGTCATTCATCAAGCAAGATAACCCGTACAGTTTGCAATATTTTTACACAGTCGATTACACGGGTGGTTTTAGCTCTTGCCCAGAACCTGTAAAACTCGCAATTGCCCAGCTCGTCAACAGCATGTATGCCGCCGCAAAGTACGACAATGCCTTACAGTCAGAGCGAATCGGCGATTACTCGTACACACGGTCCAGCTTTGACGCATTCCTTTCAGCACGAAACCCAGTCGCCCACTTGCTGTCGCCTTACGTGAGGTATTCAGTCAATGGCATTTGACGACTTCCTCAACCAGACAGCCGTGATCAGCGAACTGCGATCTCTTAAGGACGTTCAGGGCGGCGTGTATCAATCTTGGATACCCGTTCTGACAGTCAAATGCCTTGTGCAGCCTAGGTCCGGTGGTGTTGACCGTGAAGATGCCAAGGACGGTTCTGCTGCAACGCATAACATCCTGCTCAAAGGCTCGCGTAACCTTACGGCACGCAATCAGATAAAGGTTGGAACATATGTTTATAACGTGGTAAGATGTAATGACTGGAATTCTTTGAGCCATCACACAACCGCTGAATGCGTAGTGGAGACATCCTGATGGATATTAACTCCGCAATGAAACTGATTAATCAGATCGCAAAGAGCGGCGTAACGTCCGGTTCCAGCCAGAGCATGCCTCAAAAGGCCTCGAAGCAGTGGATCTCAGCGAACAATGATGTTCACAAGATCAATTCCGCTGCCTTGGATGCAGTCGCAGAACACGCTGTGAAGCGGGTGAAAAGGTCGTTGAGCCTAAAGTACCCACCTTCATCCCTTCCAGGTGAAGCCCCTGCGAGAAGGACTGGAACACTACAAGATTCAATCCACTGGCGAAGGGGCGTAGAATCACGTCAATTCCCAGGACCAGCCAGCAATTCTGCCAGTGATGAAATGCGATTTGCCTCTAAGAAGCCAGCAGATTATGCATGGCGAGAGAAGATCCAAAGAGAAGGCTTCAGCGACAAATCGATGATTACGCCTTATCCCGCCAGAAAGCCACCTTCCATTGGAACGCGAATCATTCAGGTGAATCCTCGGGCTGTTGATGAATCAGAACGCAGTCGCCTTGAGTATTACAGCTATTTCCTTGAATCAGGCTGGTGGTCCAAGGGTAACGATGGGTTTGGCGACAAACGTCCCAAGTCTGAGGCTCAAGGGAAGAAAATAAAACGGCAGTCTGTCCCTAAAAGCGAGAAGCGAGATGGTCCAAAGTGGAATCCACCCAGACCTTACCTCTCACGACTGGCTTGGCCGGGAATCGCAAAGGAACTGGAGGGAGTTTACAAGGCCTACCTTAGAGACAAACTTCCAGCTGCCTTTAAATCGCTCGCAGATAAAGCGACCCTCAAGGTCACTTACAATCGCGGTCTTCGTGTTCCGTACATTTCTGACAACAAAAATCGTCTCTAGGGGTGGGTTTCGTAAATGCCAACCTCAATCGGCACTGACACTGGTAATAACGGTACTACTACAGGGGGAACCTCCATGGCTATCACAGCTTCCGGCGTAATCAGCGCATCCACCAGCATGACCTTGACCGATTCGGACGTGAACAGCACATCCACGGTCACCCAAAGCAATTCGCTCTCATCCGTAACACGTCCGTCCACAGGGGTTCCCGCCTCGCCTACAGCGACAGAACTCACCTACATGTATGCGGATCGGATGTTCAAGAAGACTTATACGGGCATCGCGGCCAATGCGACAACTACCGTATCGCTCAGTTCATTCCCGGACTTGTTTTGTAACACTGGCACAATCTCCAAGATCAACTCTGTCAGCGTCAAGAACAATTCCAATGTGCCAGTCAATTTCGTCTTTGACAACCTGACAGGTGCTACGGGCGACATCATTAAGGTTCCGGCCTACGGATATGCACAAGTCGGCGCACCTCTGGATGGAATCGCTGTCACCGCAGCCAACTTCACTTTGACGTGTGCCACAGCTAACTCCACAGCCGATGCCGTTGTGACAATCGCTTACCAACGATGATTCCATTTGCCCAGATCGTCAACCGCTGGACAGCTTATTCAGTAGCTCCGATGTATGTCGGGGCTATTCCTGAAGGCTTGTTCCCACCTTATGCCGCACTAAACGTGGTGCAAAGCAACCAGGTGACACTCAGCGGAAACGCGATTCTCTGGACGGAGTCTCTTTTGCAACTGAGCGTGGCTCACACCACATTGGCCGATTGCGAGTCACTGGCTTCAATAGCGATCCAGACTTATGACCGCAAGAAATTTGACGGGGTTGCTGACATGACATTGCTCAATCGAGCCACCTCGTACAGCGAACAGCCTAATCTCACAGGCAACCGCATATGGACAGCGACTTTGGAATTCCGAGTCAGACACTAATATCCCACACAGGAGACTCCCATGGCAATCACGCCAAGACCTACACCTACCGATAAGTACGCTCTCGGGCGTAACAGTTTCATAGAGTTGTACTTTCACGGCACAGCATCTGCCGCAAACACTTACGACATAGGATTTGCGATTTGTATTTCCGAGGGAAGTCTTTCTCTTGACACAGATACAATCGAAATCAACTCCAATTGTCAAAACGGATGGAAGGTTAAACTTCCTGGTCTGAAGTCAGGGACCCTTAACTTTACTGGGTACATCGCATCGTCGATCAACCAGACTCCTGGTCCTGGCATGACGCTTGATCCAACTGTCGCCAGAAATAAATACGACATTATGCAGTACCTTGGTGAGCCATGCGTTGCTTTCGTCTATTCCCTACAGAACCCAGACGAAAATAACTTTGCCGGAGCAACAGTCCAAGATCCAGAAACCCCGTTTGCACTTGTCCCCGATATCCAAAACTCAAAAGAAGTTCCAAACGGTTTTTTCAAGACAGGATCTGTAACGATCAGCCCAGATGACGCAGTCAAGGTTTCTATGAGTGTTGAGCTTTCTGGGAAACAAACGGTTCAGGGCTATGTTGCTGTCGGTGGGTTCAACCCTAACCCAACTGCTTAATCATCCACTTGAAAGGTGGGATCTACCATGTCAGAAGCATTCTATATCGACAAGCTGGCTAACTCTGGAATCGAAGTCAAGATGGCTGGAGCAACCTTCAAGGTTCGTCAGCTTACGCTCCGCGATCAGGGCGTTCTTCAGGCAATCATCCGCAAACTGCAACCGTTCCCATCGGAAAAGGCCAAGAAACTGGTCATCGGAATGGATAAGCAAGTTGCGGGAGATGTGATGAAGGAAGCCCTGAAAGCTGACCTCTTTTACCCGACTCCGGTTGCATCCCCAGAAGGATTGCAATTACTGGTCAACTCGGACGAAGGCCAGAAGGCACTCCTGAAAGCCGCAATCGGTCGCAACGAGGGTGTTTCTGATTCCACGATTGAGGATCTCTACGGGGAACTCTCCTACGCAGAATTCATGCGGATTGCCGCCATTGCAGTCTCTGGGGAAGATCCAGACAACGACCCAAAAGCGGAATGAGCAGCGGTTCGCACAAAGGTGATTCAGGAATGAATTATCAGAAGTTGATCAAGAATCTCGTGGTCGATGGGCATATGTCCTTCCATGAGGTTCTTGATTTAACTCCTTTACAGATCGCTGCTCTCATGGCCGAAAACACGATCCCGCCAGGCGAAGTTGATCCAGATCTATACCGGAGAATTGTAAATGGCTGACCCAACCCCTTTTTGGAAAATCAATCCTCCGACCCCGACTACTGTAGCTGGAATCCCGTACAATCAAATCGATAAAATTCCAGACGAACCAAGCGATGTAGATATTTCGTGGCTCGACCCAGGCATCATTCAATCGCACACTCGATACTGGTTCCCTGATATGTCTGGTTGGCGTGTAGGTTACGGCAAAAACGGATTGACGAGTTGTCAGCAGTCATGGGTTGCTCCTTGGAAATGCAAGGTTGAAGCAGATAGCGAAGATGGTCGTCCTACCGAGAAAGCTTTTGTAGCGTACCTACCCGTTGTCCTCAGGCAAATGCTAAGTTGGAATCGCGAGAGATACTCTTACTACAATAAGTTCTGGGACACGGATCTAGCCGAAGCGATGATACTCCGCAGTCACGGAAAAAACCAATACAGAAATCTAGTCATTACGGATATTGAGCTTATACCGAGAACGGATCTACTCGACTCGCAGTCGGAATCCAAGATTGTATCGGACACGGGGACTCGGACTTCGCTTGGAGTAATGTCCAACACTGGGGATGCAACTCGATGGGATAAGGACAATGCCGATGTTCTAGAGTTCACCCGAATGGTTCAGCAGCAATTACGCATGACGACCACAGGTGGAATAGAAACAGACTTCTTGAAGAACTATCAGCAACCGTTTCCACGCATCCGCTCTCAGTTCTGGCAAATCAATATCACTTGGCAACCTGATCCGTATCAGAATAGATATGGAATTCGTTACGCAAAAATCGACATACAGCCTTCGTTACGAATGGAGTCGCTCAAGAATGTACCAATGGGAGTTGTTCCCACCAGGCTTGATGGGCAACCGGAATTTACCCTCATAGATCCTAACGTGATCGTAATTCCTAAAGGAACTCCAGGTGGAGACCAGTCTGACCCAGGAAACATGAATCTGAATGCACCTGTGGATTACATGGGTAAGCCGGAATGGATTCAGCCAATATCAACAGGATTTCCTGTCAGAGAACCTCAGATCACTTTCAAGGTGTCGTACCCGTGGGTTAGCCTCAAAGACTTGTTGAACGCCGGTCCTATTGGCAATCCTAAGCAGTTAGACTTAAATAGCAAAACAGGATTTGCTGGAGAAGTTGGCCCGCTATTTACGCCTGAAGGTCTGTACATCGGATGTGTCAATAAGAAGTCTTTTTTGGGGTATTCTAGGGGCAGAGTATTATACAATTCCGCAGAGATCACTGAATCTACAAGTCCGATTACGGGGAAGATTGGCTACGAAATTTCGCACGAATTTATCGTCAACCCTAACATGGAATGGAACCAGACGAGATATACGGGCGATTATCAGCCAATACCAGACTCGGTAGCCAAGTGGTACAGCAGAAAGACCGCTCCAGTCACAGTTGCATTCAATGTAAACGAAGTCCCTGCGGATACTAGCACTCCATCATTTAATACTGGCTACGTAGTGCAAATGCTTCCAGCCGCCGGAGGCAGACGTGTTTTCCGAGTAAAGATGGCAGGAGCAGACGATTTTCAAGCCGTATACCCTTACCCGTACAAGGAATTCAAGAACCTTCTTTACTACGGAACGGTTGGCGACAAAGTCTTCTTCGACCCAGAAATAACCATAGAGGGCTGATCCATGTCCAACTCTGTCAATATCACGGGATCAGACTTCGGCGAACTGACAAAAGCTCTCTCCACGATCAACAGGGTAGCGGCGAAAGCCAACGCCAAGATTGATTCGATGTTCCAGCTTAACTTCAGCGGATCAAAGCTATTTTCCTCTCTGGATGCCCTAAACGGTAAACTCGCAGTCGCCAGAATCCGTGCCGATGGTCTCGCCACAGCCCTCAAAGGCTTGAAGAATATCGGAGTCGTCAAGGTTCTCTCTGGTGGTGGATCTGGAAGTCCAGGTGGAGGTGGAGGAGGCAACGAGGATAGCGATCTCAATGCGATGACAAAATACCGTCGCTCATTCGTTAGGTTTCAGAAAAGAGAAGCCGATTTCATCGCCAAGCAGCGTGAGAACTCAGCAAATGACTCATACAGAAGGATGGTAGCAAAGGGCAAGGAAGACGCTAGGTTGAAAGGCAAGGAAGGATCGGCATTGTTTGTTGGCCCAATCGACCAAGGTATAGCCCAGAAGAGATATGACGCATCTATCGCCAGAGCCAAGGATCGTGACGCTAAAGCAGCAGAAAAGGCAGCAAAAGCCAGTGAAAGAGCCGCAGCACGCCAAGAGGAGATAAATAGAAGGTCTCGCAACAGGTTGATGGCAGATTCATCGCCCAGCAATACCATCGGCAATCTTGCAACAAGTGCATGGAGACGTAAGCTCGGAATTAAGAATCTCTTTGACTTCCAATCAGCCAAGGGCTTACTTAACGGTGGTTCGGGCAATCCGCTCATGGTCTCCCGTTTCGGGAATCCCGGTCAGATGCCCTTGATGAGCCGATTTAGAGTCTTTCAGCGTCCCTTCCCAGGCTCGGAACGTAATCCGTTTGCTCTGGGCGATGCCGCCAACATTTTAAATAACGGTGTTTACTCGGCTGGTCGTGGCATCGAAGGTCTCTTTAAGGGTATCACATCCGCTGGCACAGATTCCGTTCGCGCCTTGACAGGCTTTACCCAGATCGGTCTTTCGTTTGCCACATCCTTAGGTAGTGCAATCCCTGTGATCGGCCCATTTGTTTCCATGCTCGGCCAAGGCTTGATGACAGGCTTAGACATTGCATCCAAGTCGCTAACCTTCTTCGTGGACTCGCTTTCCAAAGCCGTGGGCGGGATTATCAACTTTGTGACGAATCTGACCCTTGGTGTCAGCGGAATCCTTTCCCGGGCCGTACAAGCCGCATCCACCCTGACAGAATTAGAGAACGCCGCAAAGGTTTATGTGGGTAAAGGTTCCGGCAAACTAATCGACACTTCGATGGACTACCAGTCCAGATACGGGATTTCGGCAACAGATTCGCTCAGGCTCATGACACGTATCGCAGGACAAGTTCGCCAAACAACATCGCTTTCCAGTGACCAGTCAGCCCAGGCCGCCGTGGACATTTTTAAACAGGTCGCAGAGGCAGGATCAGTCCTAAACCTTTCAACCGATGATATGGGCAAGATGATTCAGTCAATGATCGCTGGAAGGTATACGCCAGGTAGACGGATGGGCGTGACAGTCTCTGCTCCTATGCTGGATCAAATCTCAAAGAACGATACTTCTCGCGGTAAGCCAGGGACGATGTTTGAAGGCCGGACGATGTCATTCCTGTCAGAATTCAAGCGTCAAACGATGCCGTTCACGGGTGACTTGGAGAAGACGCAGTACGAATTTGCCAACCAGCAGCGTAAGATTCTCGGTCTGTTCGAGGGTATGTTTGTGCAGTTGGGGCGGGTTGTTGAGCCATTTGCCAAGGGCTTGTTGATTGTCAGCAACACTCTGTTGACTACCGTATACGACAAGCTCAAGGGGTTTGCGGACGGTGCTAAAGCGTCGATTGAAGATATGCGTGCTGGGGGGTCTGGAGGTGGGTTTGGTTCTGCCTTAAGATCATTCGTATACGCTATCTCGCGTGCTGGCGACTATGCTTATGCTTTTGGGCTTTACCTGTATGATTCACGCTCCATTATTGGCGAGTGGCTTACGTCGGTAGCGAAAAGCATTATGGGTATAGCGAAAGACCTAATATTTGTTTCGTCTCAGTTTATTTCAGCTTTGGCAACGGTCGTAGAGTCTTTCGCACTCATGTTATCGCCGCTCGGTAGTTTTCGTGATGCGTTGATCGGTGTTGCGAAGAAAATGGACTGGATAACAGGACGCGACCCAGAAGGTGATGCACGCGATAAATTTAACGCAGCAAAAGCCGAGGAGGGGATATTCCAGTACAGTCTTAAGGAATTTCGAGCAAGAGAAAAAGCCCCGCTATCGGGTTTTCTGACAGGGTCTAAAGATCAGTTTGGAAGCGCGGAAGTCAGAGAATCGATGGCAAAAGAAGTTGAGATAAATCGGCAAAGGGCGGCAAAGGCGAACTCAATGATCGCCCAACGCAACGATTTTATGAAGACCAAAGGATTTACCGAAGATCAAGCCAACGTAGAGGTCTTTGGGGAAAAGCTCGGGGGGTTATCATTTGGATCGGTAGCCGAAGTCGCCGGGTCGATGAGACGGATAGCTGGGCATATGGGAGTTCTTATGGAATCCCTTGACACGGTATTGCCTAACGTTCCTGACTCAGGAGCAGGAAGCAAACTGCTTGAAAAACTCATCATGTCTACAGACCGCGAAGCCAAGTTTCAACCTCTTCCACCGATGGCTGAAAAAGGCCGACTCTCGAGCTATTTCTCTCCTGCCGCATTCCGAGATGAGATCGCTGGTTCTGATAGAGGGCTTAACGCTGCTGAAGAGACTGCTGCAAACACGGCTGAGATGGCGACATACCTCCAAAAACTTACCGAAACCGCAAGCGTAAACTCGCTGCTCAGTGGCGGCAAGGTTGCTTATCTAGGGGCATAAACATGACTGATCGATTCAGGGCTGGCGAACCACTTTCGGCCTCCAAGCTGAACCGGAACTCGGCAAGCACAAATACTACAGGCTATTACGGCCCTGGCTCATACGTCAAAAGCGGATCGACATTCGGATCGGTACAGCCAGATGTGTCTGGCGTTGAATCATTCTGGGTCTCGATTGACGAAGAACACGCTGAACAGGTTGACCAGAGTTTTGCATCCGGCAGGGTGATTTACAGGTACTCATGGACAGAAGTGCAGTTTGACCAAGGGGCTGGCAGTTGGAGAAAGACGTCCTCTCGAAGTGGGCATTTCTCTTTTGATCCGGTCTACAATTTTGATCCCACGCAGAGGATACCGATAACCGCAGAGGGGACTTTAGGAAATTCCTCTGTAAAATACGTCAGTACGGTTTACCCAGTAACCCGAGATCCTCACACCGGGGTTTTATTTTTTTTTTCCTAGAGGGTGCAAACTCCCGCAAGATCCGGGCTGGCCTGTCAGCATATTTGGGTTTGGTGGGACGATGGAGTTCGTTTATCTTGACCAGCAGGACGAGCAGGGAAATTACTTCATCAATCCCTCAGTTCCAGACAAGGATGACTTAAAAAATATTCAGGCGTGGCGAGTCGCTATTATGCAAGGGGATGACGGTAAGACTTATCAGGTCCGAGGGTATTCTGGGTGGTATTTTCAAGCGTCCTCAAGCACGTCAAATGTTGAAGTGAATTCAACCCCAAACGGCGAAGACAATTATTTTCAAGGCCGAAACAAATGGTACAACTTCACGAAATGGTGGGCAAACAAGCCGAAGGATGACCCATGGTACGCTGACCCAGAATTTTCACCTGATCTGAAGTATTACGGACTGGAGCATCTATTCCTTGGGCTAGCGGAGTTTGGCGGGCATAATTTTACTGGGAGAGGCGTAAATCCTGAAAACCCATCGCTGGGTTCCATAACCAGATATCCTGGGCCTATTCGCATGAGCCATCTTTATGGACCGCATGCACAGTACCAAACTAACAATATTTATCACACGATGAAGTTTGAGTACTCTGGGAAATGTTCCGCTAGATTGACCGGAAAAACGCCAACCGTTGAGAACTGGGGCAACCTTGGGTCGCTCCTCGACGGAAACGGCAAGACGAAATTTGCTGCGGGATCGGATACCCTTCTGGTGATCGACGGTCAACGAGGAATCCGAATCAGGGTTAATGGCTGGCACGCCCACTTTGGCGACCACATACAGGCTAATTCGGCAAGCAACAACGCAGCAGCAGCAACGGCTAGCCTTTTGGCTTGGCAACTCCCAGGGTCGCTGTACTCGGTCAACCTAGAGACAGGAGCAATCAATCCGGTAGGAGGATTTACAATTCGTGCGTTTCACCACTGGTGGATCTGGCAATGGTGCGAAAAGAACCCAGAAAAAAAACTGGATCGCTACAACATTTACGCAAGGGCGCAACTGTTCAACTACACTCCTGTCGCACCTGGTGCTGTACCGATTGCCGAATTCTCTGATCCATACAAGGTGCTTAAAGATCCGTCACATCTTTTGATTCCTGATGACATATGCTTTGCAAAAGCAAGAGTAGATAGAACGATTCACGAACCAGCTATACCCCCGTGGGTCCCAGAACCGACTTACGCTGACTCTGTCGCTATCGATTTTAGCTTTAAGTATAATTCCTCAAAATGGAGATATGTCGTTATCGATCTGTTCAGTGATGGCACGCACATAGGCTCATGCACATTGAAGGTCACTCAAGAGGGAGAAAGAGTGTATGTCCTGCCTCAGCCTCGCTGGAAACAATTTACAGGTGGATATGAAGGAGAAGACGCAGAAGAGCGAGGATTACCTGGACTTGACGAGAATCAGGCGTTCATGATCTGTTTGCCATTTGGTCAAAGAGAAAAATCTGTTCTACCAACATGCGGAGTCGTCATCACAAAGAAGGGTTTTGTAGGCAAGCCTTACACTTTCGTCCCATGGTCTCGAGACAACCCTTACGTCAAAGGCATGCCAATGGGTGGACCAGCGATTGAAGGTGTCACTGTTGAGTGGGGAGATGGTCTCGCTGACGCATGCTTGTTGGGGACCGCTATAGATCATCAGTACGATACGGCAGGGGTTTACACGGTCACCGTTAAGGTTCGTTATAAAGCTAGCGATGGACGACAAACAGACGTGTCTAAAACCTATATCACTGTGGAGGTCGCACCATAATGGCTCACACATGCGTATGCACAGAATCAGGTACTTGCAGTTTCTTTAAACGAGAAATGAGCGATACCGATTTCGATATCTGCCGCAACTGCTTCAATAACCAATCTCGAGCCTCAATCGTATCCCAGTGGTATAAAGAAAGAGGCCGAAAGCTCGGCATACTCAACGGTTGTGCCTTGAAGGGCGATCCCGTTCTAAACGAGTTTGGCAACCAAAAGATTCGCAGGACGTGCGGTTGCGGTGGGCAGAAGGCAGAGATTCCACTGTTTGAGTGCCATCACCCTCAGCCCAGAACAGCTGAAGAGGACTGCGAAAAACGATGCAGTGATTACACAAGTTTCTAAAAGAGTAGCCCATCCATGGGCCTCGGAAACTGCTTGCTATCGCCTCTCGATTGGATCAGTCGTGCTGGGTCACTGCAACTTGAATGTCTGAGTCACTCGCCAGCAAAACACAGCGATAGCACCGACAAAATAGATGCAAAAATCGGCCTACAGTTTCCGGTTGTCAGTAACGACTATCAATGATCCCAGAGTTCTTTAGCGATCTCGCGTAAACTGCTACGCACAAAGCGTCCGCTGGGCCATCCTTGAGCTTACCCTGATCAGGCCACCGTTGCTGGCAGTAGATGATCGAGCGAGCTTTGCCCAACTTCTTGTCCAGTCCCTTAAACACAGCGGATTGCCAGACCTGAGGTCGAACAAGAGCAAACGGACTGTCAAGAGTGCAAAGCACAGCCTGTAAGCCACCAAACCCCATGCCAAAAGTGAACATGCTTGTCACGCCTTGACCAGGCATCGCACTCACCTTCTCGATCACAGAAAAGTCCGGTTCCCATTCTCTCACCAGTGTCGCAACAGCATGAAAGTCAATGCTCGACCCTTTCTCACCTTTGGTCACAGGCATGGACTGAGTATGCAGGATGTCTCCGTATTCGTTGACAGCTGATATCCCGCCCTTCAATCCTGGATCAAAACCTATGTAAACAGCCATTTATCTGCCCAGCTTTCTACGCTCAAGGATCACCAGATCGTATGCTTTGCGTCTACCCAGAGTGTCTGGCACATCATGCCACCACCATTGGAACGACTCCATATCCGTTTCTGCCTCACCCTCTTTGACTCCCATCCGAAACAGATGCTCCAGAGCGGAAATCGCACAGTGATAAGGCCAGCCAACAATTCCATGGTTCCACAATGTGGTGGTCAGATCTGTTGCTGAGAACAGCCAGAAAGGCCTTCCGTCAGCCAGACGGTAATACTCTGGGCAGTTGCTGATCCTGTCGGTTCTTCGTTCGCCGTCCAACGAGTTTGCCATCCTCTTTTATCTCGTATCTTTTAAGTGCAACGCCGTCAGAATCCCTCTGAGTCAAAACCCGATTCGTCAAATCGATTTCCACAGAGTGAAGCCTATTGGCCTTGTCAGGACATTTTTGTCTCAAGTCTTTGTAGGCCTGAATCTCAAGCCCATCCTTGAACACTTCCAATTGAAAGTTGATCATTTATATTATACTCCCTGAGGATGCGTTTATCTCTAATCTAAGCCTGTTTTCTGCAAGAGGAAGCCACCAATTGAAATTCAATTCAGGCCTCTCTTCCGAGACTTCGCCAATCAACTGAATCAGTTTTAAAAGCCTGAGCAGCATGATGTAATGGTCCATGAATCAAACCTTTCTGTGGTCAAATCGTAAAGACTCATACCCATCAACATCAATGAATATGTGCATATCTTGAAACACGCTTGTTGCGTAGACGTAGATTTCTCGAGATATTGCCACAGCAAGTCGCCTGATCTCAAGGTCTGCGTGAATCGAACCTCTTTGCTCAAGGATGTTTCGCCATGCCCTTAGATTTCCCGACATGAAGATGTGCGTTTCAATCGAGTTTGGTAGAACAGATCTCGCGGCTTCGCGAGCCTTTTTGCGGATATATGTCAATGCTTCACGGTCGGCTGTCTCGTCAGGATGATCCTCCTGCCACCTCCGGCTGATAGCTGTGGTACAAACATTGAGCATCCGGTCATAAGAGGCAGACGCAGTCGTCACTTCTGATTTGAAGCATTGCTCCGCGACAGGATCTCTAATGATCAGAGGTGGAACAATGTACCCCAGATTGTCAGGTTCGCAAAATCTTTGAGATAGCTGGGAAATCGCGGTTCCAGCCCTGTGACGGATCAACTCATGAGTCAGGCTGCGTGAAACACCTGTGATCAATAGGCCAACGTAGGAGTGTTCCAGGACGCTTCCATGACCAACCTCAAGTATATGCCCAATGTAACCCCTATTGCCTCCAGGACGAGGGTTTTTGAATGATTGGTAGCATACTCGGCCAGCAAACTCAGGAATGTGGTCCAAGCTGTGTGTATTCTGGGCGTGCATGCCTGACGCATAATCCCTAAGATCGTAGTCTCGGAAAACCGACACTGTTGCAACCTTTACCTTGGGTTCATATATCAACTGCATGAGCTTGTCCTTTGCTCGATAACGTAGGAGTGAAACACCTGAATTGCTTCTTTTCTCGACGGATGACCTATCCAGTCCAAAGCCAATCGGCCAAAGTTTTCGTCTTCCACAAAGACTCCATCGACAAGCACATGAACCGCCAGGTAGTGCAAGGCGTGCTTTTCGTAGTAGAAGATCTCTGCCTTATAAGGCTCATCCACCAGCGTGATCGTGATTCCGTCTATCGTTGACCATCTGTTGTCTGGCTTCATTTCGCTCTTTGGCTCTCCAGCCTGGTTCTTTCCCTGCATTTTTCCTGGCCTTTTCTCGTAGTCTTGCACTGTGTTGACCGTTTTGATGACCCATCTCCTGCAACTCACAGGGAGGTAACGGCACTTTTTCGTCCATCAATTCCGATGACGGGCATTTCAGAGTCAGCCTCATGTGAGCCGATACAAAAGCCAGCCTTTTATCCATCGCTTTCATGTACGCACGTGTGTATTCCACTAGATTTTCTCCTTACTCTTGCGATCCGGCTCTGTACTTTTGAATCGCTGCTGCTGCGTCACCAAACTGTAATCCTCTAGCCTTTTCAGGCTTCATTCCCAGCGAAATGAGGTAGTTCAGTTGTTTGATCGAACACAGCCCCGAGTTTCGCCTGTCAATGATCTGGCCGATCAACTGCGATGCCTGACGCTTGGTCATGTTGTTGACATCTGCCATCCCAGACTTGTTCAGAAAATCCTTTTGGGCGGGAGTCGCAAGCTCCCCGAATCGATTGGCGTTGGTCAGCATGGCTCGGGACACACCCAAAGAAGCAGCAAGCTCAAATGGATTGATCTCGACTCGCCGATAACTCATGTCCAGCCTGGCAACCGGAACCTTAATCTCCTGTCTTTGCTTCCTTTCCGTCTTGGCTCTCTCCACGGCTTGCCAGAGATCAACGCCCTCTTCAACCAATTCTTCAGCACGCTTGGAATCAACCTCCTCACAATCTGTCAACGAGCTTGGCCCAATCAGATCCATGTCTGTCGTGTGAGAGAAGTCCAGAATCAAGCAGTCTGATTTATCTTTACAAAGCCTCGTTCCACGACCTACCATCTGGGCGTATGCGATCCGGCTTCGAGTTGGCTTCAGAACAACGCAGTCCGTAGGCTTGTCATCAAACCCTTCCGTCAGGATCTGGCAGTTGACAAGGATCTTTGAGAGACCGTTTTTGTAACGCTGAATTGTGTTGTCACGGTCAGGCTTATCGCCGGAAACCCAGTCCGCAGCATGCCCCAGTTGCTTCAAGGCATCAGCCATTGCGATAGACGAGCCAACGTCAGGCATGAAAACAATGATCTTCTTCCGATCCTCAATCTCTTTGCTGATCGCATTCGCTAGTAACTCAATGGCTGGCTGGATCTTACGCCCAAGATCTCCCTGAGCAAAGTCGCCATTCTTACCCGTTGTTTTGCATCCTCGAAGATCAACCCCCAGAGAACACCGGACGAACTTAACAGGTGATAGAAATGGGCCAGCAGGATCATGGATCGCGTCATAAAGCGAGTAGCTGTAGACGACATCCTCAAAACGCTTCAGGCTCTGACCGTCAGGTCGGTCAATCGTTGCCGTCACCCCAACAAGTTTTGCGTCAGGAAAGTGATCGTAAACAGACGAGTAAGTCTTATTAGACTCTCCCGCATGATGGACTTCATCTGTGATGATCAACTGAAAGTCGTCTGGCTGATACCTCTTGCATCGCTTTGTCATGGACTGAATTGTTGTGCAAACCACATGCGGATCGCCCAGGGCAAACCCGTGATGGGAACCCTGTTCACGACCCACCATCAGTCCGCACAATTCAAACGTGTCTATTGCCTGTTTCACAAGTTCCGTCCGGTGGACCGCGAACAAGGCTCGAGAAATCAACCCTTCCTCAATCAACTGACGAATCAAGACTCCTACCGTTACAGTTTTTCCCGCGCCGGTCGCCATCTGGAGAATTCCAGCCTTATGATCATCCTCGTAGATCCATGACCGAATCTTGGCAATCGCCTCATCCTGATACGGATAAGTTGAAAACTCACAATCCATTAACGCAGAATAGGTTAGCTCAGACATAATACCCATGTCCCCAGCATCCGTTGCAATGAGCAATCGTTGGGTCTTCACCAGTCCCATCACAGATGCCGCAAATCCTCCAGTTCCTAGGCGACCTAATCACTGGGCGTTGCAATCGGGCAAGTAGTGGGCCAGGCGTTTCGCCTTCAGCGTTTAGCAAGCAGATCTGGGACTGGGCCAGAAGTTCATGGGCTATCTTATGTAGATATAACCATGCGTTCATATCACGGGCAAGAGCAGACCTTTTAGGCTTCGCCAATCGCTCGTAAATGTACTCGTACTGTCGTTCATCATCATCCTTGTGAGCCTCAAAAGCCTCTCGAATAATTGTGTATTTCAATTCCGCATCTGGCACAGCCTTTTCGGCGTCCGAAAAAGCATTTCTGATTTTCTGATCTGCATCCATTATCACTGCCTCCTATAAAAAAGTTGCCCCTTCCATGGGGCGTTCTCACATCCTTAGAAACCAAACGTCATAGCCACATTGGGATCTTTTGCAGGGGCTGGAGGTGCGGGTGCTGGTGGAGGTGGAGTGAAATCCACTTCTGATCCCTTGACCTGTTGCCCCATGACATAAGATGGCTGGCTTAAATTCCCACCTGTTTTGCGTTTGAACTCTTTCGACTGCATTGCAATACGAGAAAGCCATTCTGGTAGAGAAGCCGTTTCGTCTTCGTCAACGCACCATGAGTATTCAGCGACCTGAGAATTAAAGGTGCTGGCAGTCGGAAAGATGCGTGCAATGTTGGAATACGTCTCTCCATCCCTTTTGCTGACCGAGTGGGTAAAAACGACAGAGACAAACTTGCCGACAATCGATTCGATCCTAAACTCGCCAGCCTCTGTGTTATTCAGCGGTTTGGCAATCACGTTCTCGACCAACTGTCGCAGCTTGGAAGTGGCATACATCGACGCCCCGTAATCCTTCCATTTGGTGATGGGCCGACCACCTGTGGTCTCTGGGGGAAACTCAAAGCCGACCTTGATCGTCCTGGAATCCTTCGTGATACCTTCAAAGGTCTTGGGATGAGACCCAACGTCAACGACTGCAAAGATCTTGCCCAGATGAGTTCCTTCGGGCATAATGTGTCGAGCTTTTTCGTCAGACTTCGTATAGTCAGATGCGTAATTCATCAAATCCCTCTTATTGCCGCCACTGCGGCTTCAATCGAGTCAAATGCGTGAAGTGCAACCAATGCACCCCAAAAATCCATAGAACCAACACTAGTCCAAACCACCGAGCCATCAATCCGCACAGAGGCACTGGGCCGACTGTCATTCGGATCACCTGGTCGATAGCATGGAATCCATCCAGCCTGATTAGGCCTTCCGGCCAGCCTCAAGCCATAACTCTGCAAGATAGAGAGTTTTTCAGGTATCTCATCGGATGGGCAAAGAGAACGAGACGCAGAAAATGTCAATGAACCTGTAGAAGGTTGCTTCTTCTGAGTCGTTTTTTCTTCGATCTCACTAAGTAACCATTGCGGCGCGATGCCACATTTACCCGTGAGCGGGTTGACCGATCCGGTCCATTTGTACATTTTCCCAGAGCCGTACTGAGTAGGAGGGCAGGAAGCAAGCCGTCTGTCACCAAGGACGAGGACTTCTTCGTGTTTACCACTTCCCTGCCACAGTCGCACGTTGGGGATGGGGCGCTTGTACCAGTGAGGTAGCCTGAACCAGAGGTGCAGACCACCCCCGCCAGTACTAACTTGCCAAGTTCGCGGTAAAGCTGGTCGAGTTTGAAAGAATGCACGCATCATATCCTGTGGACCATCCAGGTCCAGTACGAGAAGTCGTGAAGCCAGCCCTGGCAAAGCAGCGATATTCTTGGGTTGCAAATCATTCATGGCCGACAAGGGAAAACCGCTCCAATATTGTGATGTTTGAATCAATGGCATTTTCTGTTCCGAAGACATCGGGACAGTGTTTATTCCATGATCTTTAAGAACCTTTATCCATCCGAGAGTGAGCGGGTTTTTTCCCATTATTAGGTCTACCCGAAATCTCGGAGCGAACTATCGTAATGTCTGGTTCAGCTTCAAAGCCAACCCTGATCGACCTTGTGCTTGATAGAGTGATGTACGTGATCGTTGCAAGCAACCTCCCGTCAGGTCCAAACAATTCAATCGATTCGCCAGGGTTTCTTGAAAGAACTAGCATGGTTGATCCTCCTGATCAGTCTTGTGTCAGACAACTGGTTGCTGAGTAAGCCGTTCCGTCATGACCAATGGACCCACACGACCAGCATCCCACAGGTCGGCAAGAGCTTTACCCTGCTTCTGGAAATCCGTTTCCGAGCCATCGACAAAGCATTTGTACCAGTGCTTGACAAGCCCTTGTGGAGCAACAGCCAGTTCCTGAGACTTAGCCAGCAAGAAATCCCTGAAAGGTTTTTCAGGTTTGATCACAGTTGACTGTTCAGCAGCCTGTTCAATCAGGTTTTGCTTGGCAGGAGGTGGTGTGGCAGAGACTCCGTCTCGACCAACTTCTTCAGCAATCTGCTGGTCCACTGCTTTTTGTACACGGTCGTAAATGTCTCCCAGCAACTGTGGAAAACGCTCATCCGTAACCATCCCAAGATCGACCGACATTTCAATCTGGCAGTTTGCTTCGTACGAGCTAAAGTGTGGTCTGCCAATCTTTTTGGCGATTCCTGCACGTACCAACACAACAGCTTGATTCTTTAAATCCATTGCTGGACTCCCTTCGTTAAGACTTCTTGTCATCCCCCAGTTGGGATAGTGGAAGATATCGGTTCACGCAAAACATGTCAACAGCAAATACGAAAAAATTTTCAGGTTTTTTACGAAACGCTTAAAAATACGCAGGAGGTCGTGAAACCAGAAATGTCTATCCACCAGATCTCTGACAGAAATTCTCTTACAAGAAGAGGGGGTCAACGCTGATATGTCTAGGAAAAAATATTTTTGACTTTCTTGTTGACAATCGTTTCGAGACGGACTACTATCTGATTGACGCAAGAACGTCTTGTGTCTAAATCTCAATCGTCCCACGTGGAAAGGGTCGTATAGTAATGGCTACGTTAAGCTCTGGACCGCGAGTTAATGCCCGATCAACGCCTCGTATACACGAAGGCATTAAGCGTAACTGCATCGAACTGTCTGAACGAGGATTGGTTTTTGAAGGCCGACAGGTCTCAGCCGAAGCTCTCGTATCAGCTTTACTAAAATGTTATTTGGATCTGACTCTCGACGAGCAAATCGCCATGATGAAACCTGCTCTCAAGGAACTTGAAAAAGAACTTGAAGGAATGGATCAAGATTTCTCTTGACACGCAGGTGGTCGGAAGTCTAAATTCACTCTTGTCCCGTCGAGCTGTTCGGCGGGATGAAAATGACCTAAACCCATACAGTACAACAGTTTGCCCTCGACTTTGCAAGCAGGGGGTTGTCGGTTCGATCCCGATCGTCTCCATTCCTTATATACTAAAGACTTAGGATGAGACGTTAGAGTTCGTAATCGGCTATATTCTGTTGTACTGGCAGTAAATGCGAGTACAAGCTATGGAAACGCGAAACGAACCGTTCTACCGTAAATCACGTAGAGCGTGGTACTTACAAGTCGGTAAACGGCAGATAAAGTTGGCAGAGAGCAAGGCAGAATCTTGGGCCAAATGGCACTTGATCATGGCTGGCGGGATTCCCCAGGAATCGAACAAGCCAACGGTCAAAACCATCTGTGATGCCTTCATTGAGGAGATGAAAACGTCTCGTTCCGAGCGAACGTGGCAGTGGTATGGTATGTATTTTGATAAGTTAGCCCAGTACGTGAAAGGAGATACGGTGGCAGAGAACGTCAGCCTGAGCCAGATTTCACTCATGATTTCCAGCCAGCGGACGTGGAAAGCCAACAGCCGTCACAACTTCGCACGGGCTATCAAACGGCTATTTTCTTGGGCTAAAAAGAACAGGCTGATCGAGATTGATCCCATTGAGCATCTTGAAAAGTGTTCTCCCGAAGCCCGAGAAGATTACATAACGCCTGAGCAATGGTCGTTTATCGAGTCCAACATCCCTGAGTCTCCGCTTAAGGATCTTATGATTCTTGCCTGGGACACAGGTATGCGACCTCAGGAACTGGTTCTGGTCGAGGCTCGGCACTTCCGTAAGGATGAGCGAATGATCGTGTTCCCTGCGGCAGAGGCCAAGGGCAAGAAGTACGCTAGAACGGTCTACATCGCATCGGATCGAGCCATGGAGATTCTGTCGGATTATGCCAAGGGACGCTCTGAGGGGCCAGTTATGGTCAACACACAGGGCAACCCGTGGAATAAGACCTCCGTAAAGGATGCGATGATTCGTCTTCGCAATAAGTTTGGAGTCAAGATCCACCTCGGAGCATTCCGTAAAGGTTATTGCACACAGGCTTTGCAAAACGGAGTTGATCCTGTGACATTGGCAAAGCTGATGGGGCACAGGGATGTGACCATGATTATGAAGGTCTACTCACAAGTTCACCAAGACAAGGAGTACATGGCTGAGTCGGCGATGAAAGCGAAGGGGCTGGTTAAGCCAGCTTGACCCATGGCAGCAAGCGAAAATTCGCAATCGCGTTAACAATATGAGGTAAAAGAGGTTAGGGTGGTCAGGAATGGCAGAAACGGAATGTTTTAGGGCTTTTTCCTGATACCCACTCTTTAGCTCTTGACTGGTGTCTCGATGTTCAGTAGTATACATCCGCGCAGATCAAACTGTTTCGCTCACGATGGGTGTTTGTTTGGTCTGGCGATACCTATTTGCACCTTCCGTAGGATAGAAAGTGTTCGTATGTCTACTTTGACCTTTGGTCTGAGCCTTGAAATTGTTAATGATTCTCTTGTTGTTTCGGCGTGGCCGAACTGGAGAGGGGGTGAACCTTGTCCCAAGGATTTCGCTCTGGCTCTGGTGGATAGCTTTGCCGATGGTTCTCTGCCTTGTGCCTGGATAAAGAACTACTTAAGATCTCCCGATGAAGTCGCTTACGGTGATGGTAACTGGCTGATACCGACTTCGGATGGGCGATTGATGCACATGGATGGATCTTTGAGCGATGAGACCGAGTATGAACCTGTGAGCCTTACAGAAGCCGCACTTGACATGATCGCTCTAATCCGTAGCCCAGCACTGGCTGCGTGATTGACTTCAATGGACTGGTTTGTGAGAATGGATTCTCATCTTTAAGGGATAGAAACATGACTCAGAAGCCAGACAAGAAGTACAAGAAAAATAATCATCCAACCGGAAGGAGGTCTGCCTCACGGCGGGCCTCTATTATTATGCCGGAAGCGTTATGGGCTAAATTAAAGTTGATTTCCATGGAAGGCCGTACAACGATCAACGATGTGATTGTTTCGGCGATGCTCGAGAAATATGGGACAGCAACAGAGACTGAAATTCGTAGACTCGTTCCAGGTTCAAAAGCAATTATTCAGCCAGTGGCTACTGCTCCAACCGTCCAGCTACGACCGTGGGAAAACTGCGTCATCAATACGCATGCCATGCATATGCCCACAGAAACAGAAAAGGCCAACCCTGTTAAGGGCCAGCCTAAAGCAATGGACTTGTTTAAGAAGGCCTTCAAAATCAAATCAGGAAATTCGAGCAGATAATCTTTTGGCAACTACCCTTTGACTGCTCGAGGTTTCAAAATAATTTTGCACGAGTTCTGGATTGTCACTCTCCAGTTTTTTGGAATTCAATCGCTTCGTCTGTGTCGTTGTGATGTCAAGCTGGTATTTTGAAGACTGGCTTTTCAATTCACTAGGACAACCCATCGCCTCGACGATTTGCTGACGAAGAATATCTTTCCTGACGGTGAGATCTTTGATCTGGTCCTGGACGTGACAATATTCTTCGAGCAAATCTTCCGGTAATTCTTTGTCTTGACGCTCAGTTGTATTTCGTTCCGGTGGAATCTCGGTTACAACATAGTTCATCCAGAATTCTTTTCCGGCCTGAACAGCTTCAGTCAATTTAGCCTGATGATCTGCAATATGAATCGGATAGGATTCAAACGCAAGATCTTTGGTGGACCAGACGACCAGATAACCTTGATCAACGCCAGCAACCCACTGCTGCCAGAGAACCTGGATGACGTAGTAATCGGGAGGCGTGTTATAAATGGATGTGCCAATTGTTTTGGCTTCAATCACAGCTTTCTCGCCGTTTACAACAGCCATGCCATCAAGCGTGCAACCAGCCCAATCTTCGAGCCAGTGACGCATGCGTTCTTGTTTGCGAGTGACGGTCGTATTAAACCGCTTTTCAAACTGAGTGAGGACGAAGTCTTCCGTATCAAGCCCCAGTTGCATCTTGCCTGTCGGGGTTGAATCGAATTCTCTTGGATGGGTTTTTCCATACCAGACTTTAAATTTGTCGCCAAATGGCGAGATGCCTAAAATACAGGCAATTTCCGAAGCACCGAGATAGTGATGACGTTGCAAGTGGCAGTCCTTAGAGATTCCCCTTCCATGGGTAGGGAGGATCTTCAGGATTCAAAAATAGTTTCGTGATGCGATTCCAGGAATGCAATCGGGAAGGAGTTAACCTCGCCGTGACGTTCGTCAGGAACCTTGCCGATTCTTACGCCTTGCAGTCTTGCCAGCTTGCTGGCTGTTCGTCCCCACTTATTGGCTAAGTGCTGGGGAGCGGAGATATCATTGAGTCGGCAGTAGCCTTTGATGGTGTTGTAGCCAGTGCCTGAGCCAGATTCGCTCTCAAGACGCAAGACCCGAGATTCTACTTCCAACTGTCTCTGCTCGATCTCGACCATCATCTGGACTTGTTGAAGCAGGGCTTGAGCAGGAGACAAGTTCTTCTTAATGCGTTCAAGCTCTTCTTCAGCCTGGTGGAGTTTTGCCCGTGTTCGATATCCTCGTTCCGTCTGGCTGGAAGAGATGTAGTGCTTGAAGACGTTGTAAGACATCAGGTATGTGGTAGACTTCGGCCCACGCTTGCCAGGTTCCGAATCAGTAAAAATTTCTACTAATTCAAAGTTGTTTGCCAGTCCGTACTTATGGAGATCCCCAAAAACCACTTCGAGCCTTTGTTTCGCTGCACCTCGGTGCGACGATCCATCCAGATCCCAGACTTCCTCGAACTCAATCGGGGTTGAATCTTTAGGAGCTTGAATCCACGTTTTGGCGACTACGACCAGGTCGCTATTCTCTTCCATCATCACCGCTTTCCTCCCTATCCTGTAGTAAAAGTGAAAGGCTGAACCAGGCCGAGCGTGTCCTGAGGATCATACCGAGGAAGTATGCGACCTGGCAGCCAATGGCATAAATGTACACAATTTCGCAGAATATGTCAACAAAAAAGTAACACGATTTAGATTGCTCTGGTTGCCGTAACATGTTAATATATACATATGAATGAATGCTTATCTGTTCTCGAAGCCGAGCCTGATAGGGTGATTGACCCTGTCGAAATGGCACTCTATGTCGCTGCTGGAGCGGAGATGGGTGCTGTACCAGAAATCGTTGTGGACATTATTGAACAGACGCTGGAACCCGACTCCATCGAGGAAGCGACAAGCAATTATGGCAAAGAAATCAGCCCCATCTGATCCCGAGAATGTGCCTAAGAAGCGTGGACGACCACCAAAAACAACTGTTCATAAAGCCGAGATTGAAACCGAAGTCGAGCCACCTCCTAAAGTTAAGCCCAAGAAGGCTGTTAAGGTTCCTAATCTTGATACCCGTTACGAATTTAGTGATGACGTTGAAGCCAATTTGGAGATGATGACGACAAAGCCAGCGTTTCTGACTCGTAAGGGATTGGCTAACAATCAGCCTCAGAAGAAGATACGTAATCACTGGGCCAAGATTATTGAGTCGGCAAAGATGGGTTATGAGATCAGTGCAATCGCCAAAGCCATTGGTGTTCACCGCAAAACGCTCTGGCTCTATATGAAGAAGAATCCTCAGCGAAAAATAGATTTCGATAATGCCCAGAACGCGACTCGAGACCTTTGTGTAAACGTGATCCTGGACGCTGCCAAGAAGGGGAACTGGATTCCTGCGGCATGGTGGCTGGAGCGTACCAGAGGGATGGAATTCGCAAAACCTGAGGTCAAGTTGCAGTTCTGGGACAGGCAGATGTCGAACGACCAGGTTGAACAGCGAATCGCAGGGAAAACACTATCGGAAATTAGTTCGGAACTCTCGAGGCAGTACCAGGGGAACGAAAATGTCAAAAAATATGTCGATGGATCAGGACGACTTCCGTCTGGAACGAATGAATCAGAACTCCCTGTTCTCGCAGCTTCGGAAGGAGAAGACGGGTCGTCGTCAGATACATAATGTCAGTACTTTTACGCCTCAGCAGTTGCAGTTCTGGGTTAGTCCATCCAAGCAGAAGTTTTTTGTGGGTGGGGTGGGTGCTGGAAAAACCCGTGCTGGTGTGATTGAGATCATGAATATGCCCAAAGGGACGCTGACGATTGTCGTTGCACCGACTTTCACGATCCTGAAGGACTCCACGTTTCGTATGTTTGAAGAGCTTTACGGTCAGTCTGGGCTGATCATGAGCCACAACAAAACGGATATGGAAACGAAGGTCAAAGGCGACCGGACAATTTTGTGGAGATCTGCGGATAAGCCGGACAGGTTGCGGGGAACGAATGCTGGGGCTGTGTACATGGATGAGGCTAGCTTTTGCGACGAGGATACTTATAAGGTTCTGCTGGGCCGCTTAAGAAAGAACCCAGGTAAGTTATGGGCGACTTTTACGCCTCGAGGGAAGAACAGGTGGGAATACCGAGCCATTAATTCTGGCATCGCCGAGATGATCCATGCTCCATCTTACTCCAACACATTCAATCCCGACTTCTTCGTGCAAAGCCTTAAGGCAGCGTATGATGGAGCATTTTACAAACAGGAAGTCGAAGGGCTGTTTTGCGATACGGACGGCGCACTTATGAAATCATCGTGGATCAGACCATGGCAAGGCCCGATTCCCGAGAGGCTCATCATGTGCCGAAGTTGGGACTGTGCTGCCACTGTGGGAAGAAGGTCGGATTACACGGTAGGGACTCTGATGGGCCTGATTCCTGGTACGGAAAAAGTGATCATCTTTGACCAGATTCGCCAGCAATATTCGGCTGAAGACGTTGACCCAAAGATCTCGCAAACATCGGATGAGGATGGACCTGGGACAACGATTGTGATTGAGGTTGAGCCTGGCTCGGCTGGGAAAAGGCTGTTGCAGCATCAACTGAAGAATCTGGCCGGAAGGCGTGTTGCGTGGAGTTCACCTGGGTCAAACAAATTGACAAGGGCAGTCCCTTTTAGCCGCGCGGCATCAGCTGGAAATATCTCCTATGTCTCTGGCAGTTGGACGGATGCATGCTTTGAGGAGATCGATTCGTTTACCGGAACTCCTGCGGATGTACATGACGACTGCGTGGATAGTATCTCGTTAGGATACACGCATTTATGCGGTAATATGAGAAGAGTGATTGCTGTTTGACATGTATTATGATATTCTGCGTTGACATATTTACAGGGTCTACTGGAGTGTCACATGCGGGAAATGCATCTATTTGCTGGGGCTGGTGGAGGAATCCTTGGTGGATTACTACTGGGTCATACGCCTGTTTGTGCTGTGGAGATTGATCCATATTGCCAGAAAATCTTAAAGCAACGCCAGGCTGATGGAGTCCTGCCAGAATTTCCAATTCATGGAGATATCAAGGAATTCGACGGGAGGCCGTGGAAAGGCAAAGTGGATTGTGTGTGTGGTGGATTTCCGTGTCAGGATCTTAGTGTGGCTGGAAAAGGAGCAGGTATACATGGCTCGCGTTCGTCGCTCTTCTTTGAACTCATCCGAATTGTGCGTGAAGTGGAACCCAGATTCATCTTCCTGGAGAACGTGCCAGCACTCCTCACCAGAGGAATCGACGTTGTTCTCGGGGCGTTGGCCGACATCGGGTTCGATGCGGAATGGACAGTGCTTTCAGCGTCCGACTGTGGAGCTAACCACCTCCGAAAACGAGTCTGGATCTTGTGCCGTAAGCAAGAGGTGGCCGACTCCCACAACAATGGACCACATGGACCCGAAGACTCCGAAGGCACTCTTGAGGGAAATGGAAGAGATTCGCCCTGGTCGAACATCGCCAAACAATCTGAGGGATCAGGTTTACTGGGGCAGGACGTATGCGGAAGCCAAAGAGACTTGGCCGACACCATCAGCGTCCGACGACAGGAACAGGGGTACTCTGAACTCTCTGTCAATCCAGAGGAGAATGGCGAGCGGAAAGCAGTTGATGTTGTCAATGGTTGTGTCGGATCGCCGACCGATGTTGCAGGAGAACTGGCCGACACCGAGTGTGAGAGACTGGAAGGGCGGGTATATCGGGGGGAGGATTCGGAACGGGAAATACAGTTGGGACGCACTGGACATAGCGGTTCAGTACACGGACAACCAGTCGAAAATGCGGGGGTTCCTGAGTCCCAACTGGGTGGAATGGCTCATGCACTTCCCGATTGGGTGGACCTCTATCGAGCCTCTAGCAGTGACTGGTGGGCTTCCGAGCCTCCTGTCGGCAGATTATCCATTGGAACAAAGAACCGAGCAGGGCGACTCCGAGGGCTAGGAAATGCACAAGTGCCAATTGTTGCAGCAACAGCATTTGAAATCCTCCTCCAGCGATACGAGTCTTGACTGGATTCCAGTTGTATTCGCTTCAGATTGCGATGAGGACGGGAATTGCCCATGCGGCGTTGACTATGCCGAGGATTGCCTGATGCCTGGTCCAACTCAGGATGAATTTGAATACGTTGAAATCGACGGTGTCAT
>Ga0209298_10000228_pt1 | contig 36301 bp, 53 predicted proteins | sample S_140806_EF_Meta_FD_187325 | JGI IMG/M metagenome (GOLD analysis project Ga0209298, IMG submission 187325) | Freshwater microbial communities from Lake Simoncouche, Canada to study carbon cycling - S_140806_EF_MetaG (SPAdes) (version 2) | ecosystem: Environmental > Aquatic > Freshwater > Lake ... | reverse complement strand
CGTGCGGTGGGATGGTGGCGGATGGTGGCGGATGGTGGCGGATGGTGGCGGATGGTGGCGGATGGTGGCGGATGGTGGCGGATGGTGGCGGATCGGGAATAGTCAAATAGTTATTTGGCAAAAAAAATGACTAGCGAAAAACGTAGCAAAATCAACGGGTTTGCCAAGATAGTCAAATAGTCATGAAAATGCGCGGGGAATTTTATATAAAAGAGTAGTATAGGTATATATCCCTATTTTCTTGCTTAGGCTTTATTAGTCTTTAAAAAATGACTATTTGACTATAAGCTATTCAACCTTTTGGAATCCCTACGTTTTTTCCTAGTCATCTGCTTGACTATCTCCGACTATTTTTTTGACTAACAGCCCCAAACTCTTGCCACAGTCCCACGCAATAAGACGCAACTGATATACCAGTTGATACCGATCCCACGCCGTGAGACGCACCTAAGTAGTTTTACCTAAGTATTTTTACGCGCTATGCAACGCGCAACCCGTATGCAATTATCAAATCACGGTCAAGCGAGACCGCCACACGAGATAGGAGACGACACCATGACCAAGACACTTTATAGCGTGATTTGCCAATTTACAGGCGAGCTGATCGACCAACACGACGACCGCCGCGATGCAATCAAAGCCTGCGACGACTACAACGATTTTGCTGGCTATGATCAATATATCGTCGTCAAATCAACCCGCCGCGACTAACCCACCACCACCACCAAACAGGACAGGACACAACACCATGACCGAACACGAAAAGACACTGCGCGCGATTTACGCCATGCTCAACCAGCCCGTGCAATTCACGCCAAACACCACGCCCGCCGTTCAAATTCTGCGCGGCGATTGTGCCGCAGTGCGCCGCCTGATTGAGCGCACATTAGACGACGACGCGGCGCTTGACCGTGGTGCGCTTGAGCACGCCGCATGGTATGACACAAGCGCGGAATTAGCATAATGACACAAGACCAGCTCGCAGCTCTCGTTATATTCGGACCGTTTTTAATCGCTGCCGCCGTGCTTGGTGTCGCGCTTCACATTAAAGGGAATTGAACCATGACACAAGATAATCTTTATCAGGCCGCCGCCGTGCAAGGCCGCTCGAGCTATATCATCACCAACAACAAAGGCCGCGTGGTGGCTAAGGTTGTGACGCAATACAACAAATCAAACACCTCGTGCACGGCCTATCTGTGGATCGAGGGCGCGGGTATCAGTAAAGGCCGCGTGACAGGCGGCGGATACGATAGGCAAAGCGCCGCAATAGCTAAGGCCGCAAAGGCGGCGCCACCAACCGACCTGACCTATGTTCTGCTTAACGGATATGCCGAGCGCCGCGATAATGTGGTGGCGGCGCTTGATCAGGACAATGGGCGCACTTGGCATGACAATCTTTACCACGACAACCTAACCCCGATCTATGCACTGTAACGCTATTGCGACACGGCGGCGCTTGCGGGCGCCGCCCAGTGGCAATATCGCCAATATGAGAGGAAAATACAATGACTACAATTCTGATCAATATCCGCCTGCTTAAAGCCGTTGCTCTTGCTGCTAGCACCGAACAAACACGGTATTATCTTAACGGCGTGCACGTGCAGCTAGTTGATGAAAAGACCGTGCACTTTGCGGGCACCGACGGCAAAGGCGCAATTATGGCGCGGCAACACTTGGGCGACGCAATCACGCCGCGCGATAATGAGGCGCTGCGCGCGGGCGTTATTGTACCGCTCACATTGATTAATTCAATTAAGGTTAACCGGCACGTTGACCATGCCGAATTGACAATAGCGGGCGGCACGGCGTCAATTCACTATAACGCAAGCACCACCACGGCGCCCTTGATTGACGCAACCTATCCAAATTATCGCGGCATAGTGCCGAAAGCCTTCGACGGCGTGCCCGCGCAATATGACCCTGAGCAATTAATGACATTTAAAAAGGCGCATAAATTGCTTGGGTTAGACGGCGTGCCAATGGTCACTTATAACGGGCAAGGCCCCGCGCACGTCGCGGTGGTGCCACCCTATCACTCAAAAGAATATGAGGTGTTCGGCGTCATTATGCCAATGCGCAAGCCCGACGCCGCTATGCCGTATTTTGAGTGGGTGTATGATTTACCCGTCACCTCGCAAAGCGCCGCCGCTTAACACAGTGCGAGCCGTGCCGCCGTCATTCGGCGGCACCACTGGCACAGTGCCAAATATGAGAGGAAAAAACCATGCCGATTAAGGTCAGCGAATATTATAGCATCGCCACGCCGCAAAGCGTTGAAAGCGGCGATTATGCCGAAACGGGCACGCTAGACACGGGCGCGCTTTACACGTTTAAAGAGCTTGTCGACTATATCGAGCGCATAGGATTTATACATGCGAGCATGTACCCAATACGCAACGCGGATGACGCGGCGCTTGCATGGATCGAAACCGACGGCGACGAGTGTTATCACACCGGTGCGCGCACATATCGCACGCTGCACTTCGACCGTGACCAACCCGCGCACTATGCCAAATATTGGCACAAAGCGCTTAAATTAGCGGGGGTGATAAAATGAGCTCGCCGCTTGTTAACCCATGGACTGATAAAGAGCACAAGCGCCTGATTGAGCTTGTTAACACCGGCGCCACCGCGCGCGTCATAGCGGCCACAATGGGCAGGTCTAAAAGCGCAATCATTGGCCGGTGCCATAGGCACGGTATTACGCTTAAAGTGCCAGTGCACAACACAAAGCGCCCGGACGCTGTGTATAAGCCCCGCAAGGCGCGCGTGGAGAAGGTCAGCACGATAGGCCTGCACCGTATCAGCACAAGCACGCCTAAGCCGCCTGCGCCGCCGCCTGAGACGCGCCGCGCACCCGATATGACCATTGCAAGCACAACACTAAGCGCAAGCACCCTGCGCCAATGCAAAGCCGTTATGGGTGACGTAACACACGACAGCGCGCTATGCGGCGCGCCCGTGCACATGAAGAGCTTTTGCCAGTATCATCACGCGCGCTATTATAGGAGGGATGAGAGATGACCGACGACGAGAAACGGAAAGAGATAATCGAGCATATTAAAACCGCATATGCGCACCCTGATCATGTATGGGAACAACGGTTTTTAATATTACAGGCGCAGCGCGCCACGCCGAAAGAGCTAACAACCATGCATCAAATCGCAAGGAGCAAAAAGAATGATACACAAAGATGATCAACTAGCACTAATGCACATTATCCTGCTTTACGCGGCCATTGGCGCGCTGCTAATCTTGTTGCTAGGCGGGTGCACTGTTACCGTCAAACAAGGCGCCGCACCGCCCGTCGACCCGTTAACCCGTAAACACTATCCAACATTGGAGAACAGGACATGAAACGCTATATTGAGGTCGAGATCGAAGAAACAACCGTCAAAACATACAAAATTAATATTGAAGGCAGCATTGGCGAAACGCTAGAATATATCGGCGCGCGTATTAATAGCCTAGCGCATGACCATAACCCCATAGGCGAGACAAGCGAAATCGGCCTGCTTGCTATTTGTTTGAGAGAGGACACCTAACCATGACCAAAAAAACACCCGCTTACACCCGTAAAGAGGGCAAGAACCCGAAAGGCGGCTTGAACGCCAAAGGGCGCGCGTCATATCACAATGAGACAGGCGGCACGCTAAAGGCACCCGTTAAAAGCGGCGACAACCCCCGCCGGGCATCGTTCCTTGCCCGTATGGGCGGCATGGACGGCCCGGAGCACAAGCCCAACGGCGAGCCGACGCGCCTGCTCAAATCACTAAAGGCGTGGGGCGCAAGCTCTAAAGCCGACGCAAAAGCCAAAGCGAAAGCAATCAGCACCCGCAATAAGAAGGACAAGTGACCATGACCACCGAACCGCCCATTGACGAGCGACACGAGACGCACGGGGACTACACGAACACGGCGCAAGTATCGCAGCACCTTAAAACAACCATGCGCAACGCGCGCAACTGGAACCGGCTATCTTGCGATAAGAAGGAGAGCCTCGACCTGATCATGACCAAGGTGGCGCGCATCATGAGCGGCGAGCCTAACGAACCCGACCATTGGCTAGATATAGAGGGTTACGCCAAGCTGGCGCGCGAGCGCCTGAGCGAGACTACCGCAGCGCGTGAAACGCGCATGACCGATGTGGGGCACCGAATCACTCCGACCGTGCTGGTAAGGCCATGGGAGCGCAAACCATGAAAGACGCAATGGACACACTAACACCCGACCTGTTTGCGTCGGCACCGACGCCGGTACCTGAGTTCGAGGGCATCTCATATACCCTATACGCCGACCACGAACACGAGGTGATCACCCTACTGGCGCACCGGGACAATTCGTTCTCGGTGTTCTATGACCAACAAGCCCGCGACTTTTGGCACGATTACATCGCCGAACTAAAGATCAACGGGTTCAACGCCGACGACGCGCTGGAGATGCTATGGAGGCAGAACGATGAACTATAAGCAGCTATGTGACATTGCCGACCAGATGACCGAAACCGCCGCACGCATGGCCGACCTTGCAACGCTCTTGCGCGCTGCTGTCAACGAGGGCGTGCAAGAGAAGATCGACTGGAAGAAGCTGGAGGCGCAAATTGCCGAAGAGCTGGCGCAACTGGAAGGTAAAGACTGATGCACATGTTAATGATAGAGGCCGCTTGTTTGATTTTTGTTGCGGTGATGCTCGACATCATCTAAGGGTCGATCAGAAACAGTAAAGGACACCACCCAATGCAGCACAGTAACATTGTCGGCGGATCGACCGCCAAGCGCGTCATCAACTGCCCCGCTAGTGTTAACCTTGTAAACAAAGTGCCGCCGAAAGGCAGTTCTGATTATGCCAACGAAGGCACTATGCTGCACGCGGCTATTGCCGACTATTGGGAGAAGGGGTTCAAGCCCGAAACCTATATCGGGTTTGAGCACAGCGGCGTCACGCTCGACGAAGACTTATACGGGCGCAAGTTCTTGCCCGCGATTAAGGCCATTGACGAGCTGGACCCGACCGACCGCATGGAATACGCCGTCGAGACGCTGGTATCGTTTAACGGCGAACCAGAGCTGGAGGGCGTGTTCGGGTCGACCGACTTCCTCGGGCGCATTGGTAACTGCGCCTATGTGATCGACTTCAAGTTCGGCGACGGCGTTTACGTCGAAGCGGAAGAGAACCCGCAACTTCTGTTCTACGCCGCCGCCGCCATGCGCACGCCCAAGGTTGAATGGGTGTTCGAAGGCGTCACGCACATTATGATGGTGATCGTGCAACCGCGCTTTGGCGTCTCGACGTGGGAAACATCGCCCAAGCGGGTGCAACTGTTCGAGCGCGACCTGATCGCCGCCGTAAAGAAGGCCAAGCGGCCCGACGCCGAGTTTTGTCGGGGCGATTGGTGCAAGTGGTGCGCGGCCAAGCCCGTGTGCCCGCTAATGACCGGCGCAGCCGACCGCGCCATGAAGGCAAAGATTGACGCGCTGGACAAGGCGCAGATTGCGAAATACCTCGAGGACGCTGAATACCTCGATGGTTGGGTGAAGTCACTGCAAGAGCTTGCGGAGACGATCATCAAGAGCGGTGGCAACGTGGAAGGCTGGAAACTGGTCGAGAAGCGCGCCACCAAGAAATGGGCTGACGAGGCCGACGCTGAAGAGTATCTGTCTCGCCACCTTGAAGAAACCGAATACCTGACAACTAAGATTATTACCCCGACGCAAGCCACCAAACTGTTAGAGAAACAGGGCGTTGCGCTTGCCGAAGAGTTCCTTAGTAAGAAGGAAGGCGGCCTAACCTTAGCCAAGGACAGCGACAAGCGGCCCTCGGTGATCACTGCACAAACACGGCTGGTAACAGCTCTTTCAAAACTGTAAAGGACACTATCAAATGACATCTCTCACTGTATTTGCCGACGCAAAACTGCCAACAGCTTCGACCATCCAAGGTCTGCGCTCATTGCAGACTAATTCGGTTGCGTCGGGCACGACGATCCTGAAGATGGACAAGACGGGATACTGGGTGTTCGGGGCTGACAGCACCGACATCGACCCCGAGACCGTCTGGGCGATCAACCCAAGCGAGTTCTTGCACGGCTACATCGCATGGGGCGAGGGCGTGGTGCTGGGCGAGAAGATGGTATCGGTATCGCAACCGCTGCCAGAGCTTGAGCCTGCCCCGTCGGGCGCGCGCAAAGGCTGGGAAACGCAGCTCGGCATGAGCTTGCAGGCTACCAGCGGCGAAGACGCCGGGCTGGCGGTGCGCTACACCGCAACCTCGGTGGGTGGGCGCAACGCGATCCAGAAGATCGCCAACGCTATCGCCGACCAGCTCGAAGCCGACCCGTCAAAGCCCGTCGCCTTGGTGACATTGGGTAAAGAGACCTACCAGCACAAGCAGTACGGCAAAATCTTCACGCCGGTCATGACTGTGGTTGGTTGGGCTACCATGGACGGCACTACCGACGCGCCAGAGGCCGCGCCAGAGCCTGAAGAGACTAAGGCGCCAGCACGCCGCCGCAACCGCGGCTAACAGCTAGGGGGCAGGGTGGTTAAACCACCGTTCGAGGATGCCGACGCAGGGGCTTTTGTGGTTTTCTACCCTGTTTAGTTGAAAGCCAAATCGACACCCTGCCCCCGACTAACTGCTAGCCCGCTAGCAGTTACACCCAAAAATATCCATTAACGTATATAATAGTAGCAGTTAGGACATGACATGACAGACATTCTAGACACGCTTCGCCAGCGTTACCGGCTTGACCCTGTTATCCAAGACGCCGCCGACGAGATCGAACAGTTGCGTTTCGACGTAAACTTGTTGTCGATGATAGTATCTGTATTAGAGGGCAAAGATGATAACCCAACTGACACCGACGATACCGATGGACACCCCAAAGGGTTCCGCGAAAGCGCACTTTGTGATTGACTACGGTCAAGAACACCATTTGCTATGGGTTTGTTTTCAGGACGACACTGGAGAGTGTTGGACTTGGCCTAACCCTAAAATAAAATTACAGGCAAACGTATCCATGCAACAAAGGGTAAATAATGAGCATCCTCTATCTGGACTTCGAGACAAGAAGCCGCTGTGACCTTTTAGCCAAAGGCGCTTACAATTACGCCCGTCATCCCAGCACCACCGTGCTTTGTATGTCCTACGCCTTTGATGACGAGGACGTCACCACATGGGACGGCGACGACAAGTTCCCTGCCCGCGTCCGCAACCACACAGGAATGATCTATGCGCATAATGCGGCGTTTGAGAGGCTTATTTGCCGCGATGTTCTCAAATTGGACTATCGTCTGGTCCAGTTCTACTGCACTGCGGTGCAAGCGGCGGCTAACTGCGCCCCGCGTTCGCTCGAAGATATTGGACGGTTCACTTCGTCCAACATGCGCAAAGACCACAAAGGCAAAGCCCTTATCAAGAAGCTCTGCGTGCCCCGCGCCGACGGAACATTTAACAACGACCCTGATCTACTGAAAGAGATGATCGCCTATTGCGAGCAGGACGTCTGGACCATGCGCGCAATCAGCAAGATGCTGCGCCCGTTGACCGCCGAGGAGCTGTTAGACTACCATGTCAACGAGCGCGTCAACGACCGCGGCGTGCTGCTGGACAAACCGCTGGCGGAAGCGGCGGTCAAATACGCCGAAGCCGAAGTGGTCGAGATACAGCAGATCGTCAAGGAAGTGACCAAAGGCGAGATCACCTCGGTGCGGTCGCCCAAGATGAAAGAATGGGTGCGCGTCCGCGTCGGACCAACCGCCCGAGGTTTTATGAAGGTGGCGGAAGATGGGGAAGAAAAGTTTTCGCTTGATAAAACCGTCCGGGCGAATCTCTTGGCGCTCGCGGACGAGAACGAGTCGGAAGTCCCACACGATGTCGCTGAAGTCATTCAATGCGCGGATGATCTATGGTCGTCGTCAGTGGCAAAGTTTAATCGACTTGCAAGCCTTGCAGATGAGGACGATTGCAGGGTTAGAGGAGCTTTTGTATTCAATGGTGGTTCGGCAACTGGACGCGCATCGTCCTACGGAGCACAAGTTCATAATTTCCCCAGAAAATCCCACAACGATGCACTGAACGTGCGAGAGAGTATCATCCAAGGCGAGACCGTCGTGCCCAAATACGGCAAACGCGTCACCGACGTGCTTAAGCAGATGCTGCGCCCCGCCCTGATCCCGCACGCGGGTAAGAAGTTGGTTGTGGCTGACTGGTCGAGCATCGAAGCGCGCGTCACGCCGTGGATGACCGACACGCCGCACGGCGAAAAGAAGCTGGAGCTGTTTGCTAGCGGCGCCGATGTGTATAAACACAACGCCGCCGCTACTTTCGGGGTCCGCCCCGACGAAGTGAACGACCACCAGCGTCAAGTCGGGAAGGTGCAGGAGCTTGCCTGCGGGTTCGGGGGTGGTGTCGGTGCCTTTGCCAATATGGCAAGGGTATACAATTTGACCTTAACCGAGGCTGAAAGTCAACGGATGGTTGACGCTTGGCGGCGCGCCAACGTCTGGGGGCCGATCTATTGGTCGCTGCTCGAACAAGCGTACCACCGCGCGATGCGCAACAAGGGACGCGAGATTACGGCAGGACGGGTGACCTATCTTTTTGATGGCGTCCATCTTTGGTATGCGTTACCATCTGGCCGTGTTTTGTGCTATCCCCACGCCCGCTTTGACAGCGAGGGCATCTCGTATGCCAAGGCGGCGTGGAAACCCGCACAAGACGCCCGCGAATGGCCCCGCGCCCGTCTTTGGAAGGGATTGGCCTGCGAAAATATCACACAAGCGGTGGCAAATGACTTATTGCGTCACACTCTTCGGCAAGTTGATGCTGTCCTCCATGTTCACGATGAAATCGTGCTTGAAGCATCCAACCCCGAGCAAGCCGCTGATCATTTGAAACGTATTATGACAACGCCGCCAACGTGGGCAGTAGGGCTACCCCTTGCGGCTGAAGTCAAAATTATGGAGCGTTATGGCAAATGACTAAATTTAATCAATATCTTGCATCATTGGCGCCCGAAGGCGAAACCATGCTGTTTGTCGAACAGGTGGTTAAGGCCGACGGCAAGACCTTTTGGATGCCCTACTACCCGACCGAGGACAAGGCGGGCGCGCTGTACTGCAACACCGCCAGCTTCATCACCAACCGCTTCCCCAACCAGCGCAAGCCCAAGGCGCAGTCGGAGTTTGCCGACATGGTAGCAGTGTTGGTGCTTGACGACATTGGCACCAAGTCCAAGGCACCACCGCTGGAGCCGACGTGGAAGATGACCACCTCGGCGGGCAACCAGCAGTGGGGCTACACGTTCAACATCGACCACCAGCCAACCAAGAACGAGTTCTCCGCCGCCGTGAAGGCGATTGCGGAGGCGGGTTACACCGACGCAGGCATGACCAACCCCGTGCGCAACTTCCGTATTGAGGGGTCGGTCAACCTGAAAGAAGGCAAAGGCAATTACATCTCGCACGTCAGCGACTTCGACCCGACGCGCGAGTTCACGCTGGCCGAAATCTGCGAGGCGCTAGGGGTGGTGCCCGCGGAGGCTGACACGGCCTCCGCGGGCGGGATCAGGATCGCGGACGATGGCGGCGACATGGTGTTGCGGTGGCTGTCCGAGCACGATCAGGTGCTTGAGCCAACCAACGCCGACGGTTGGACGGGAGTGATTTGCCCCAACTATGAAGAGCACACCACCGGCATCGAGGGCGGGCGTTACAATTCGATCACCCGCGCCTTCTCGTGCTTCCACGGCCACTGCGCGCACATTACCAGCGAGGCCTACGCGCAGTACGTTGAGAACAACGGCGGCCCGCACTACGACCGCGGTTACCGCAGCGACCTTGTGTTCGGTCGCCTGAGCGCAAACCTTGCCAAGGCGGGGCTTACGCCGACCGAGGCCTACCCTAACCGCACCGAGGAGATCATCGCCGAAGTCGAGCGCAAAGAGCTGGGGCGCACCGCCAAGCAGAACTGGTTCACGCGGTTCGCTTATGTCCCCGGCGAGGACGCTTACTTTGACCTTGAGGAGCGCAGGCTGTTGTCGCGTCGCGCGTTTGACGCCATGTTCCGCCACATTGAGTGCAAGTCGATCCACGGTGAGAAGAAGCCCAAGATCGACGCGTCGCGGTGCTACGACGAGAACAGGCAGGCGTTGGGCGCGCATACGCTGGACGGCTTGACGTTCGCTGCTGGCGACAGCGTGCTGGCGGTCGAAGAGGGCCGCGTCTACGGCAACCGCTGGATTGACAGCCGCCGCACAGGCGCGGATGCCGACGCAAGCATCTGGTTACAGCACGTCGAGCGTATGGTGCCCGACGCTGACGTGCGGGCGCATGTGCTTGACACGATGGCGTTCAAGCTCCAGACGCCCAAGAAGAAGATCAACCACGCCATCCTGCACTACGGCGTGGAAGGCGCGGGCAAGGACGCGATGTGGTCGCCGTTTTTCCACGCTATCGGGATGCGCAACGTGGTGGTCAACGACGTGGACCAGATCAGCGGCGACTGGGGCTATAGCCTTGAGAACGAGGTGATCGTGTTCAACGAGTTGAAAGAGGCGTCCGCCAATGAGCGGCGCGCTTTGGCTAACCGGCTGAAAGGGCTGATCGCCGCGCCGCCGGACAAGTTGGAAGTGCGGCGCAAGGGCGAGCACCCCTACATGATCCCCAACAGGGCGTTCGTGATGGCGTTCACCAACCACCCCGCCGCTATTTCGCTGGCCGCCGCCGACCGCCGCTGGATGTGTATCCATTCGACAGCGCCGCGCATGGACGAGGCGGACGCCAAGGCGTTGTGGGGCTGGTACGAGCGCGGCGGGGGCTACGACGCGGTGGCGGGCTATCTGTTGCGCCGCAACATAGCGCACTACAACCCGTCGGCGCCGCCAATGGCGACCGACTTTAAGGTCAATATGGTTGAGATGGGCCGGTCGGACGCTGAAGCGTATATGATCGACATGATGCGCAACTGCTCTGGCGAGTTTTCCAAAGGCGTTATTGGCGGCCCGTGGCATAAGTTGATCGACATGCTGCAAGGCGGCATCACCACGACCAAGCTCTATAAGGGTGTGCTGATGGAGGCGTTCAAAGAAGCGGGTTGGGTTGACAAGGGGCTGATCATGTCCGCACAGCACACAACCAAACGTCATGTGTTCTGTCACCCCGACAGAACGCACATGTCAAACAGCGACTTGCGCCGGGCGATTGAAGAGCCTGTCGAATTGAAGGTGGTGAAGTGATGCTTGAAAAGCAGATCGAAGCCTACCTTGTCAAGCGCGTCAAAGAGATCGGCGGCATACCGTACAAGTTCACGTCGCCGTCTAACCGCGGCGTGTCCGACCGGATCGTTGTGCTACCCAACGGCGTCGTTTGGTTCATTGAATTGAAACGCGCAGGCGGCAAACTGACCCGCTTGCAAGTGATGTTCGCCGAGACAATGCACGTTATGGGGCAGCGTTACGTTTGCCTGTGGTCAAAAGAGGATGTGGACGGATGGATCAGCCAACTCTAAGGCCATACCAAGAGGACGCCGCCGACTTCTTGTACGAGCGTGACCGCGCGATGGTGCTGGCGCCTGTGGGGGCGGGCAAGACCGCGCTAACACTAACCGCCATCCGCGACATGATCGCGGACGGCGTTGTCAAGCGCGTGCTGGTCATCGCGCCCCTGCGCGTCGCGTCCTCGGTCTGGCCTGCGGAGGCCAAGGTGTGGGCGCCCGAGCTGTCGGTTGGTGTCGCCTGCGGCGCGCCTGAAAAACGTACGCAAGTTCTGTATAATACGGACTTTCAAATCGTCACTACGAATTATGATAACTTGGTATGGCTATCGGGGCACAAATTCGCGTTTGACATTATCGTGTTTGACGAATTGACCCGACTGAAGAACCCGTCAGGCGCCCGCTTCAAGGCGTTATCGAAGGTAATAGACCGCATACCGATACGCTGGGGTCTGACGGGTTCGTTCACCTCTAACGGGCTAGAGGACGTGTTCGGGCAATGCAAGATCATTGACCAGAAGCTGCTGGGCCGGTCGAAAGGTGCATTTATGCAACAGTACTTCACTTTGATCAACAAAGAGTACAACCAGTGGGTGCCGCGCCCCGACGCGCTGCCACAGGTCATGCGCCGCATCAAGCCCGCAACCTATGTGCTAGCCAACAACATGTACACTCTGCCGCAGCTCTTGGTGGTTGAGGTGGCCGTGGCAATGGCCGACCGCACGGCGTACGATAACATGAAGAAGCATTTCCTGCACGAGGACATCGTTGCGTTGACAGCGGCGACGGTAACACAAAAGCTCCAGCAACTGTCGTCGGGCTTTGCATATGACATCGACCAGACGGGGCGGTGGTACTCCACGCACAAGCTCGACCGGCTAGAGGAGCTGCTAAACGAGAACCAGAACGCCAACACGATCATCGTATACCAGTACAAGGAAGAGCTTGCAGAATTAAAGCGTCGGTTTAAGGTTGCAACGCTAGAGAACCAAGACAGCATCGACAAATGGAACAAGGGCGAGACGCCGCTACTTGCCATTCACCCTGCTGGCGCCGGTCATGGCCTTAATCTGCAACACGGCGGTCATAATATTGTGTTCTTATCGCTGCCGTGGTCGCTTGAGTTGTTCGAACAGACAGTCGGGCGGCTGCACCGCAGCGGTCAAAAGTCGGACGTATGGTGCTATGTCATGCTGACAGAGAACAGCATTGACGAAAAGATTTGGATGTCGCTGCACAACAAGAAGTCTCTGGCGGAGATCGCCTTAGAGGAGCTTAAAAGCGATGCCATACAAGGACAACGCGACCCGTCGAGCGGCGTATCACGCTAACCCCGCCCGACACATGCGCGCTAAAGACCGATACCGCTACGGCATAACGCGGGACGACATGATCGAGCTGCTAGGCAATGACGACTGCACGATCTGCGGGCGCAACGGTGGGGCTAAACGCAACCCCATTGACCATTGCAGTGAAACCAAGACCGCACGCGGGTTCCTTTGCTCCGCGTGCAATACGGCTATCGGGCTGCTTAACCATTGCCCCCACCGCCTTCGGAAGGCAGCGGAATATATTGAGCGGCCTCCGCTGATTGCTCCGGAGCGTTATGCACATCTTCTTCGTGCTGCACGGGATACGCAGACCACTTAAGCTCATAGTGCACGCCGTCTTTGAGCGTCTTCCAGTCGCCACCCCATGTGATGGGGATGTTCAGCTCGGCAGCGGTCTTTTTGAAAATTTCCGCCAGATGGGCGTAGTATTTCCATTCCCACGTCAAAATGCCTTTTTCGTCTTTGGCCCCGATGTCAATGGCGTGGCCGGTCAGATGGCGGCTGTTCATTGTCTGGCTGGCGCCTTTGGCGAAGTTGGCCTTCTCTTGCTCCAGCGTGCGGACGCCTTCAAGCACAAAGAAGTCGGCGTCGGTGACTTCGTAGACGCGCTCAACCAGCTTCACAAGGTCAGGATGCACGCCCTGAAGGCGCGATTTTGATTTGATAGTTGGGGTAAACGTCATTGTCGGGCGACTCCGATTTTTTTCTCGTAAGTTCGCAAACCTGCTAACCCCAACATTGCCATTACGAGTTCCATAAGGCTTCCATCAAGAGCAGGATAAGTGCCGTAACCAGTAGCGGTGGCAAGGGGTCTGATAACATATTGGTAAGCAAGGCCGACTGCTCCTATCCATCCAATCATTGGCCGCCACCCCGACACGAACAAGTTGGGGTTGGCGGCTTCTGCGGTGTTTGTTTCTGATTGCGCGGCGTCCCACTTCTGTAGGCTGTCGCGCAGCGCGGCTTCTGCACTGATCTTTGCGTTTGGGTCAGGAACAAATTTGTTGATGACCTGTAAGCCAGCCGCGATGGCGTCGTCAATCCCGAACGTCATGATTTGTCCGCCTTGCTGTCAAGTTTATCGTATATACGCTGGAACATATCTTCGATCCGCTCCATGCGCTTGTCCAGATCACTGCGCTTGACGTAGTTCTCAGGCAGATTGACTTCTAGCGTGTGCAGATCGGCACGCAATTCTTTCACCGCGTCCCACAACTGCCGCGCAAACCAACCAAGCACCGACAACGCCGCGCCGCCGAGAAGGTTGATGAAGTTCTGCATTTCCATTATCGGCCTGCTAATGCGTTCTGGTTGACGGGGGAACCGGCTTGCACCGCGCCCAAGGCAAGGGCTGGTGCCGCGCGGCGGGCAAGAGCGTTTTGAGCCTGCCCCCGCGCCTGAAACGCCAAGGCTTTTTCAATAGTTGCCGCGCCCGCGGCAGGGTTTGACAACTCGCGCGCCAACTCCAACGCAAGTTTTGCGTCCATATGACCCATAAGTTTTTTTGCAACCGAGTTAAAAATAGTAATGCCTCGGTTTAGGAACGACGCGGTAGGGATACCGACTTGCGCCCCTGCTTCGGTCGCCAACCGCTCACTGCCTTCGGCGGCGGGACGACCAGCCGCAACAAGACGCTGATATTCTTCCGAGCGCGCCAGATCGCGGCGCACAGCGTCAACCGCTTGCAACTGGTCAGGCGTCATGCCTTTTGTCAAATCGTCAATACGCTTGCCGATAGCCAATGCGTTTGCCCCCGGCGGCAACGGCGGGGCTAATTTATTGCCGCTAGCATCCGCAATGCGCTTGATCTCGGCCAAACGCGCTGCGTCGGCTTTGACGGTTTCAAACTTCTGCGCAAGCCCCATGCCTGCGGCGTCAAGTTCGGCAATCGGCGCGCGGTAGCTTTTCATAAACGCCGCGACCTTTTCAGGTGCGACGTCGCCTGCTTCGGTCAAGACCTTCTGGCGGAACAAATCCTCGATGCCGGTGCTGGCGATCTTCATAGCGTCGGGGTTTTGACCGAACAGCGTTACAAACTGCTTGGCTTCCGACGCGCCGTTGGGGTTAAAATACTTTTGCACCACATCTTCCGGGCGTACTTTGCCTTCGTTGATTGATGTCTGTTTGAACAAGTTGGCGTTTACGCCGGTCTTGAAACGCGGCACCATTTCGGTGCGGTACAGGTTCACCGCCTGCGCGTAAGCGGTCTTAGCCGCTTCTGGCAGTGTGTCGCTTTTGCCGATAGCGTCGTCGATTGTTGCGTGCAGTTGCTCAAGCTGACGCAACCGCGTGGCGGCCATAGGGTCTGACGACATTTTGGCGGCGGTAACGTCGGCGTTGATGTCTTTACGCAGCGCGTCAAGCTCACGCATGTTGGCGGTTGGTGCTTTGGGCGCGGTGGCTTCGGTCGTGTAACCAACGTTTTCTCCAAGCGAAACGTACTCGCCCGGCGTTGGGCCTTTCTTAAACGACATCAGCGCGCGCGCTGTCTGCGGTGCGCTGCGCGGGTCGATCTGCGCCAACGGCTGACCAAGAATGTCTTCGGCCTTCTTGACAACATCCGAAATGTCAACCTTGGCTTTACCCGCCAAATCAAACGCGCTTTCATAGGCGGGCGTAATGACGTTTTTTTGCAAGTTGTTTTTTTCAACTTTGGCCGCCGCGGTCAGCGCGCTGCCAACTTCATACGGGTTGACTTCGGTCAGATTGGAGTCAATCTTGTTTGTAACGTCGTCAATCTGTTTTTGATATGTTGTCTGCACGCGGTTTTCTTGCGCCAGTCGCGCCTCATTGACCTGCGCGGCCTGCGTAGCTTTTTCTGTTTCAAAGCCGGGCGTGTTGCGCAATTTTTCTATGCCCGCCGAAAATCTAGCTGATCCTATTGGCGCGGCAACTTCACCCATGTGCGGCGTTGCGCCGGGAACAATCATAGCTTCTGGCGACCGCGCGGCGGCAAGAATATCTTCGCCGCGACCCTCCATCATTTTAAGAAGATCGGAGCTTTTAAGGTTAAACAAAGTGCGCCCGTATTGCGCAAGTTTGTTAACAATCGGAGCGGCGATGGTTGGCACGGCTGCACCAATAGCGGCGCCCGCTTCGGGGCTTTCGCCGGTGGCTTCAGCCGCCGCTGCGCCGGTAATGGCGCCGCCTGCGGCTTTAGTAGCGACGTTGGTCACGCCGGGCTGCAGCCCAGTTTGGAAGCCGCCGGTCTCAATAGACGTGGCTACTGGCGTCAAGAAGCGCAACAACGACGGGGCCATCTGCACTGCTTTTTTAATAGGGGCCGCGATTATGCCCCCGACGGGAAGCGTCCCCACAACCTGACCGCCGATGCGCCCTATATCGCCCGCAAGAAGATCGCCGTATTTTTTTTCATACTCGGCGCGCTGACGCGCTGCAATAGCGTCAATTTCTTCTTCGCGTGACGGCCCAGCGTCGCGCGGCGAGATAACGTCTATCCCCCGTGCTCCGTACTTGAGCATGGTGTCGGTAACGTCCTGCGCGCCGCGTCGGACGCCCGCAAAAGGCGAAATGGCGGCGCGGGCGTAGTCGGCAACAACGTTGCGCTCAGACGGCATACCATCGCTAACAGCGGGGGTCTGCGACGGAGGCGTGCCGCCGGGAACCAACCCCCTAGCGCGCGCTTCGCTTAACAGAGATTTTTTATCCTCTGGCAACAGCCCGCGACGTTCCGCTTCAAGCAACAGGTCAAGGTCAGCCATTAGTCTTTAATCCCCAAAGCCGCTTTGATTTCCGCGTCTGATTTAGAAGCATAAGGATTGCCGCCCGCTGGGGCACGAGTGCCCGGCGCATACGGACCTAATTGCGGGGCTTGCCCCGAACCACTTTGGTTAGGTGAGTACAGCCCCGGCACTGCTTCTTCGTCCGAATACCCAAACTGCCCGCGCCGCGCTTCAGTAAGACGCAACAACGTTTTCGCCGCCGCGCGGCGAGTGGCAACAGGCAGTCTTTCGTTGGCCAAATCGGCTGCCGCCGTTTTGTAAGATACCACATCTTTATCAGACTGCGGGCCTTCAAAGCGAGGCACCATCTTCAAGAAACGATCAGCAATTGGCTTCAACGCAGCGGCGGCTTGCGCGCCTTCTGTGGACTTACCAAAGAAAGCCATCGCGCTGTCCGCCAACGCCCCCGCCCCGCTAGCGGTTGATTTGTCCAAAATGCTGCCCGGTTCAATAAGCGCTTTTAATTCGGGAATGGCTGCATCCATATCACGAATAGCATTTGCGCGCGATGCTTGTGCTTTGGCAAACGTGCCGCCTTGTTTGCCCGCGCCTTCAATAGTCGGGCCGATTTGTTCACCTGTTTCAAGGTTAAGTACGCGTATGTTCCCCCTATCGTCCGTAAAGGCTTGCGTTTTTGGGCTTGTGCTTGTCGATTTAGGTGTGCCTTCAGTGCCAGCAACGTTGGTCGCGGTTAATGTAACTGGGTCAATAGCTACAACGCCTGTTTCATTGCCGCGCGTAACTGTCTCATAATGCTGTTTTACGCTGTCCTGCGCTTTCAAAATCAAACTGCGTTTGAACTGGTCAAACGCTGCGGGGTCAGCGGGGGGCGTTTCAGGGAGAATTTGCTTCAGTCCGGGCAAATCCCTAACCGCATTTTCGCGCCACGCGCCCCAAGTTTCAGGCGTCACTGTTGGCAATGCGGAAGCGTGAAACTCAATAGCTTTTGCGCCGCGTTCAAGGTCAGCTTTGGCGAGTTCAATTTCACCTTTTTTATTTTTTAGTGTAGCCTCATCAACGCCAAGGTTGGACTTGGCGTAAACGTTCTGCGCTTCTTTCAACGCCATCAACTTGCGTACAACGGTTGGGTCAATTTTGCCCGATTGCAATGCGGCTGTAATAGCGTCGTCAAAGTTCTTAGGCTGTGCTGGCATTGCAAGACGGTTGACGGCGCCTTCGGTATAGCCTTGACCGCCGCCCAGCATCCCAACGTCGCTGGCCGCGCCCGGCTCCATAGAAGGCGAATACGCCTGATACCCCGGCGCGCCTGTCTGGCCGTAAAGTTTAAGCGCTTGCGCTTCAGCCGCTTTGTCGCGCGCAACCGCCGCCGCCGCCGCCGCACGCTGCTGGTTCTGATACTCCATATCGCGCTGGGCTTTCATCATATTGAACTGGCCCTGCTGCATCTGCATCTGCATCATCTGCGCCCGAAGCGCGTTCATGCGCCCTTCGTTCGGGTCACCGAAGTCAATGGGTTTGATGCCAAGCGCAATAGATGTGTCTAGACCAGCCATGATGTGAACCTCAAATTACCCAAACAAGGAAGGGTTGTAGCCACCGCCGCTAAAAACGCTAGTGTTTTGTAAGTCCGACATAGTGCCAGACCCTACGCCGCCGTATCCGTTATACCCACCACCACCGCCATAAGTGCTAGAGTTGAAGGCTTTAGCGGCTCCGCCAAACGCGTTGTTCCAAGCGTTAGCCGAACCAATTGCGCCCGACGCTAGTGCGTTACCTGCGGCAAGCGCGTTGCTGCCTGCGGCTGCGCCGTATGTGCCAGCAGCGTTGCTGGTTGCATTAGTGGCGGTCTGCCCAACGCCCATCAAAGACTGCAACGGCTGCAACTGATTGGAGCGGTTGGTTTGGTAACGGTTGAAGGCGTTTGCGTATTCGTTTGACGCGTAGTCCTGACCGTAACGGTTGGCGGCCTTGAGCGCGGCACCAGAGATTAGACCTCCGCGCGCAGCGGCCTGCGCGTCAAGAGCCTTCATGCCTTCTTTCAAACGGAAGGCGTAGCCGGGGTCAGCCTGATAGTCGGACATGTTAAAGTCGCGGGCGTATTTGCCATAATCGGGCGAATTGGGGTCAATGTTCAAACCAGATGCGCCGTCGGTTGTTGTTGGAGTAAGCCCCAACAGCGTCATCAAACGGTTTTGCGCCGTCAGCCCGCCAGCGCGGAACGGGGCTTGCAGTTCAACTTGCCTGTCAAACATTTCACGCTGAAGCGCGGTGGCCTCCGCGGCGGCGTTAGCTTGCGTTTTAGCAGCTTTATCCGCAGCATTAGCCCCCATAACACCGCTAGCAATACTACCTACGGCGCTAATGCCAGCGCCAATAAGTGCGGTTTCAATACCCATCGTGCTGTCTCCGTACCAAAGCACCGTCGTCGCGGACGACAAACCCTAAACGCGCAAAAATGCCGTACATATATTCATGCCCCGCCATAATACGCGTAAACGCATTTTTATCAAGGAACAATTCGTTTAAGATGCCGCGAGTGGCCCAGCGTTTGCGCCATTGCGGTAGTACCGACACATGCACTTCGCCGTCTTTGAAGTACGCCGCACCTATGCACGTCTCGTCTCGAACAATCGCCTTGACATCCCAATCAGCCAATTTGTTCTTGTAGTCATCAAAAGACACGGGCGTTGACCAATCGGTTGCGGCGTAACCGATCTCCAACGCCGTGTCCCGATCATCAACAAGCCGAGTGGCCATGTCAGCCCTTATGCTGGATACGGAACACAATTGTTGCCGTCGTAATAAAAACCGTTTGGCGTTACGTTTGTCGCGCAGGGAACCCAATACAACGGCGCGGGCACCGTAGACGCGATGGTCGAAACCGCCGCAATTCGGTAGCCAAGCGTCAATGGCGGCGTGTAATTGTTGTCGTACACTTTGTCATTGGGTGACACAAGCGCGTACTGCGCCGGAGGCGGCGGCGGAACGTACTGCGCCACCGGACCCCAATCACCCGCAACCAACTGATTGTAAAGCTCAACGCCGTATGCTTCAGGGTCATACGAAGTTGCGTTAAACGGGACGTAATCAGTGCTGCCTTCAAACAGCACGTTGCAATTTATGGCGTCGCCAAAAGCGGTAATGTAAATAGGATTTTTTACGTCTTGAGCCATTGGCATGTTAAGCTATCCTTTGACAGAGGTGGTTGCGATTAGCAGCCTCTCCGGCCCCACAAAACAGATATGTACCGGGAGGGTTAGTATAGGATGCACTACCACCTGTATAATAGCAAAAAATATCACTCCCGCTTACAGTTGAACCGGGGGGTTGCCCCGCTGCGCCCGCATACGCCCCTATAACATACGCCCCAACTGCCGCAAAAGTTCCTACCGGCGCAAGCGACGCCGATGATACCCAATTAGTGCCATTGCTGGTCATCACATTGCCCGCAGTGCCCGGTACTGGGGGAGTGACGGTAAGCGTGCCGGACGACGTGATCGGGCCGCCCGGAAGCGTAAAACCGTACACGCCAGCACCCGTGATGCTTGTTACCGCAGCGCCGGACGTTACCGACCCCGCCGTCGTGGCGTATGTAGCGGTCGTAGCGGTCGTAGCCAACGTTGCCGTTGCGGCATTTCCGGTGATACTAATTGGCCACGTGCCGGTGGCGTTAGAACCGTCTGCGTTAGCGTAACCCTGCAACTGGTCTTGTGTCCAAATCTCAACGTCAGCGGCGGTCTTTAACACAAACTTGTATTTGGCCGAAGTAAGCCAAACCGACGCTTCGCCGCGCGAGTCAAGGATAACTGGGTTGGTGTTAGCGATCAGTCCAGTGCTAGTAGTGTAAGTTGCCAACGGCGTTGTGGTGCCCGCAGCGTAAGTGTAAAGCTTACCGCCGACCAAAAACGACCCATCACTGGCAAAAAACTGTAGCCGAGGCTCAGGAGAAATAGTTGCAACCATGTTGGACGCTCCAATTTACCGCACCATACCTTATGATGCCGCACCTTTCAAGACTACAAAGTTAACCACGGGCGCATCGACAGCCGTGCCAGTCTGCGCCCAGAAGGTAATATTGAAACTCCCCGCAGCTACCGCGCTGACATTGAAGCTGTAATTGTTGGTTGCGCCGGACTTGACTGACAGGACCACAACGTCGGTTGCGGCGATTGTGCTGTTTGTAACTGTGAACGTTGCGGGTGTTGGTGACCCCGCCGCCGAAAACAATGTGACGGCGCCGGTAGGGGTGTTACTTGTAACGCCGGTCGTGCGGCTGGTGCCTTGCGTGACCGTGCCGCCTGCGCCAGCCACATAGCCAAACGCCGTGGGCGTAGATGACCATGCAGGCGCACTGCTTGTCCCTTGTCCAACCAACACTGCGCCTGCGGTTGGCCACGGCCCCGTGCCGCCGCGCGCTGTGCTAAGGACGCCCGACCACCCGGCGGTAATAGTTGTCGAAGCCAGCAATGCGGTGTTAGGGGAGCCGCTAAGGGTCAATGTAACGTTAGTATCGTTAGCACGCGTTAACGCCGAGCCGGTGATCGATATCTGAGGGTTTTGTCCATCAGTAATTACAAGCGGCGCGGTGGCCGTGATCGCAAGCGTGGGTTGTTGGACCCCGTTGCCGGTGATCGTAAACATATTAAGTAGGAACCGATACCATTGCCGCGAGATAAGGCCCGTGCTTTGGTCTATGAACGGAACGCGCGGCGGCGTGATGTTGGTGATGTTTGTTGGGCTAGCCATTGGTGCCGCTCACGATCAACTCCGCGCCAACAATGGCAATTTTGACAGGATCAGTACCAGACACTTCGTACACGCGGTCGCGCAGTTTGGTTGTCATGCCAAGACGCCGCCAGAACGTGCGGTAAGAGAACCCACCGATCTTGCCCATTGATGTCCAATGCTCGTTGGACCAAGTGTGTCCACCATCGTCCGACCAGCGCAGCATCACTTGCGGGTTGTAGCCCGGCGCGGCAGCGTGTTGTGTTGTAACAATATATGACGGCGTTGCGCCGGTGAGGATCAGGCGGTTAGCGTTTTGCGCGGTAAGATTCTGGCCACCGGCGGACGCGTCAAACGCGTTTAGCCCCACGCCGGTCTCGGCGTCAAGCTGAAGGCTATGGTGCGCCGTACGTTTAAGGTTATTGGCGTTGGGCGGCAGCGCGCGCCACGACCGCAACCACTTTTGAATAGCCCCGTTGTCGGCGTAAACATCAAGGTCGTAGATATACAGATTGCCGTTGGCATAATCGCCAAGGACCGTTTGGCTGTTAAATTCAGCCTGACAGTTGGGGCGGTAGCGTGTGAAGTCACCGTCGGACCAGCTCGCGCGTTCATGCCACGCCTGTGTCGCTACGTCGTAGACCCACGTCTTGCCTTCGCTGGGGAACGTCAAGATGTAGAACGAATGGCCATCTTGCTGGTATGTGTAGGCTACGGCGTCGGAGATATTGCCGTAATTTTGAATTTGCCACTCGACAGCGTGCGTTGACACACGCACGCCGCTATAGCCATTGGCGCGGTAGACGATCCCGCGGCCGCGCGTATCGGCGCCCAGCCAGAACAGCGCGTTGTCGAGCTTGGCGACAGAGAAGGTGGCGGCGCAGCCCAGCTCGTTAAACGCGCCTTGAACGCGCGCTAAGGGGAAGTCAGCGGTGCCCGCGTCGTACCACACTTCGACAGAGTTGGTGCCAAACACCCACAGTTCGCGGTGATCGACTATCGTTGACACGATGCCGTCAGGCGCGCCTTCGGCGCTAGCAAACGACAACGGGTCAATCTGCGTGCCGTCAAGGATTTCCGACACCCAGATAAGCTGCGAGTTTGGCTGGTTGAATACGAAGTAGCCATCCAAATAGCTAACCGTTGACGCGCCGGGAAAGTCTTCGTCAGTGATCTGGCTGAACGCGTTGGTCGTAAGATTGTAAATGTAACTTGGCCCGTTGCAGGCGATGAACATCTGCGTGCCGTTGTCGGCGATGGACACCTGACCAGTGCCCGACACGTTGCCAATCAGCACTGCGTTCCACGATGTGTCGATCTTGTAAACCTCGATGCCGCACACCGCAAACAGATAGCCGCCGTAAGACCACAGCCCGCGCACGGGGTTAGGGCCAAGATAGGCAACTTTGGTCAGGCCCGGCGCGCGGTTAAGAAACCCAGATGTTTGCCCTTCGCCGGGAATGGTTTCCGGAAATAAATTGACCATGCGGCTGTCAGCAGCGTTAACGCTACGGGCAACATAGCTCTGGCCAAGGATTGGGGTTTTCATCAGTAGCTCGGATACCATTTGGTGGTTGTAGTGTCGTAAGTCATAGTCAAGGTTTTGTTAACTACCGCAACCGAAGCCAACGCGATATTGCCTGCGGTGGTTGTGGTAAACGCGCCGGTTGGAATAAGAGTGATTCGACCGCCGCCAGACGCGATAGGCGCAGGCGGTGTAATGGTGGCAATAACCGTTGTGCCGCTAACGAACACAATCTGTTGCGTTGGCGCAATTGTGGTTGCGCTGGCAATTGTGGGGGCCGCAGCAGACGTGCCGTTGATACCCGACACGGTATAGCTAGCAAACGCCACGGTGCCGTTAATTGTTGGCGATACAAGCGTTGGCGACGTAGCGCGCACGGGAGCGCCGGTGCCGGTAGCAGTCGTCCACACGGGAAACGCCGAGGCACCGCCACCCACAAGGATTTGCGTTGTCAGGCCGCCGTTGAACATCTGCGCAGCGGTTATCTGCGCGGTGACGGTGCCCTGCACAACAGGGAACACGTCGGTCGCGCTGATGGCCGACGCGGCAGGAAGCTGAAGGATGGTTACGTCGGCCATTATGCTACCTCAACCCACTGTTGGGTTTCTTCATCCCAAGAATATAATTTTTTATCTGTCGGATACGGAATAGGGGCTTGCCACTGACATGTCTCTGTGTTGAGCAGCCAGCTAGGGTATGGCTTTGGAGCAATAAACGCATCAAGCACGGCATCATATGTGTAGCCTACGCCCGCAAAATTCTTACGAAACGAAGCATTATATGATGTCTGTTTCCAGTTTGTGTAGCCACCAGACCACTCGGTCAGAAATGCAACACCAACCGGTTCGCTTTCAGGAAACGGCAAATTGAAGATGGTGTCATTGTTAACAACGTTAACGTCAAGGACAACGTTTTGATCATCTAGCTTTGCAAAATGCGCCATGTTCCACCTTACGCCGTGTATGTACCGTTACCGGTGAATTTAATAATTGTGTTGGAGCCGCTTGTAGTGATTGTCGGCGACCCTGTTGTAACCGCGCTATAAGAAACTGTTGGCACTGAAATAATAACTACCCCAGACCCACCAGCCCCACCAGCCCCACTAGTTACATAAACCGCACCGCCACCACCACCACCACCCGTGTTAGCTGTTCCCGCGCCTCCCGTGCCATTATACGAGCCAAAACCGCCGCCGCCAGAACCACCTGCTGAGTTAGCATTACCTCCTCCGGCTGCATAAGCACCGCCACCACCGCCGCCAGCATAATATGTAGACGTTCCAGTAATGCTAGATTGCAGACCAATACCGCCAAGCCCACCATTCGGGGCGTTAGCTGACCCTGCACCGCCAACAGCCCCCGCACCGCCACCACCGCCGCCAACATAATATATACCATTTGTTGCGCCAGTGCCGCCGTTACTTCCTTGACCAGATACACCTGTGCCGCCGGGGGTTGTGGGGCCGGGATTGGGCGAGCCGCCACCACCACCGGACCCCCCATTACCGCCGCTTCCGGGCGGTGAACTAGACTCTAGTTGACCGCCTATGCCACCACCGGAAGAGGTAATAGAACTAAATACAGAATTAGAACCAGCAGTTAACCCTGTAGAAGGACGAGCCGCAGTACCTCCGGTTCCACCGCCGCCAACCGTAGCGGTATAAGTTACGCCGGGGGTAAGAGTTAAACTGCTAGTTAAATAGCCGCCCGCGCCCGCGCCGCCTCCCGTGTCGCCGCACCCGCCACCGCCGCCAGCAACAACAAGATATTGTGCACTATAGGGGGTCGGAACAGTTATTGGGTTTGAGTTTGCGCCGGGACCGTCGCCAACAGAGTTGGTTGCAAAAACATAAAATGTATACGTTGTGCTGGGGGTAAGACCCGTTACACTAATTGAAGCGGAAGGAGGAGACGCTGTAACAGTTCCAATTAAACCGCCGGGAATTGATATTGCGGTAATTTTAGTAATGGTAGAACCGCCATTATATCCAAGAGTATATGGAACCGTTGCGGTTGTTCCAGATACGGTAACAGTTCCAACCGCCGGAGCGCTTGGCACGACTGGCAATAGCCCATACCAATTTCGTGCGCCTATAGATTGTTGGGCTTCGTACAAATGCCACACGCCGCTCGATTGCGCTGATGTCGAGCGGTTTTGAGGCCCATAAATACCACCATTCGAGCGGGTTGACATTAGCTGATAACCTCATAAGACGCTACGGCTTCAAGTTTAGCGGCGGTGTCGGCAGTCAGCCGCAAACTGTCACCTTCTTCAAGGTTGATGTATTTAGAAATAACATCAAGCCCCGCGTTAGGCGGAATGATAACCTGATACGCCATGCGATACGCTGTGGAAGAACGAAAAACATCAACCGTAATTTTGTAAGACGCGGTAGTGTCTACGTTACCCACATAAAGCGCGTTTATTTTTACAAGAGTGTTAGACGCTGCGGTGTTTGACACAATAGCCGTTGCGCTAACGCCTACGGCTTGCACGGCAACTTTGCCTATAATAGATTTGGGGTTGGCTTGATTGGGCGCGGTCATTAGAAACTACCTCCGAAAATCATCGCGGCGATGATGGGTTTAGCAAAAGACGCATTAGCAAATTGCGTGAACACAAGGCTATCTGTGCCCACTACAATAGGCGCGGGGGTTGTTTGCACCCACAACGTGTTGGTTAAAGTAGACCCTAATTCAATATAAAAACCATCGCCTGCGTTCATCTCAGCCGACAGATCATAATCAGTAGCGCGGGTCAATACCCATGTAGTGCTTACCGACCCTGCGTTTGTAACCGTGTACACCCCATTTTGTGCGGCGTTGGCTTGATCTTTGACAAGGATACGCTGGGTAGCCGCTGGCGTGGCGCCATCAACGGTAAACACGCCGTTAGCCGAAGCCGTAAGCGTGGCACCCACGCCGGAAGAGCCGTTAGCGTAGGTAGCTGTCAACGCTACCGTGCTTCCATAATCGCACGGTATTTGAGCAACTAGCCCGTTAATCGCGGCGTCTACATACTGTTTGTTAACCAGCGAATATGCTGCGGTAGGCGTTGTAGCCGTTGTGCCGGTTACGATAGCGGGTGAGGTAAACAACAACGCGTTGGTAAGTTTTTTGGTTGTGCCGCCTTGCACAATAGGCAGCACGTCCGTTGACGCGGCGGCGGTAGCGGCAGGCAAAGCGGAAATTGCAACATTAGCCATATTAGAAGTTCCCTGCAAAAATGTTGAACCGCTGGCGGGTGCTGACGATAGCGTATGGGATGCTCATAACATCGTCAGGGTTGTTGATGCGCTTCAAGTTGCGTTTGGCGGACATAGCAATGCGTTTGACTTGCGGCGATGGCTCGACACCAAACTCGGCGGCAATTTCGCAAGCCAGATTGTACCTGAACGCCCGAAGATAGCCCGGTGGAAATGACAGCGTAGTTGTCAACGTCGCGGGCTGGGTTAGTTCCTCAACCGAAATGAAATGCCATTCAAGCACTTTGGTAGGCTTGGGGTAGACATACATGCTAATATTTGGGTACTCCATGTTGATCCAAATCACCTGTGGGTATGTGCTAGTCACGGTTTTAACCGCGATGCCATCATACTGCTGCTGGTTGATGATCTTGATGCCGTAGGAAATGCCCGAAGCAGGGTCGATAAAGTATGTAGCGTCGTCTATCAGAATTGGGCGGTTGCCCACAAAATCGCCGCTAGGGCCAAGCGTGCGGCTCAACACATTGGGCGGCCACGAGAACACTTGGTCTTGTGTAGAGAACACCGAAAGACGTTCGGTGTTCCACGAGTCAATCATTTGATTAAGGGCCGACAACGCGTCTTGGGATGTAGCAGCAGACGGCGTTTCGCCTTCGGCAAGTTGGCCGATTAAGCGTAGTGCACCGTTAATCTGCTCGCCAGCCGTTGTCATGCTAATCCTTACGAAGATTGCTTGCGACGGCGGCGCGTCTCAAGGTCATTGGATGGCTGATTATCGTTGGGTTCATTGGGTTTGTCAACGTCAAAACGAAACCAACCGTTCTTCTCATCGTCATCTGCTTCAGCATCAGAGATAGCAACTTTAGTGCCGTGGTCTGGATGGCGAAGGTAAATGTGCATTTAACACCTTTGAAAAATGCCCCGCACCGAAGCGCGGGGCAAGTTGGGGAGGATTAGCCGATACGGTAGAGAGACCAAGAACCGTCGCCGGTTTTAACAGCGCGGAAAATCTGTGCGGTGCCAGCGGTGGCAACGACAGTCATCAAGCCAACAAGGGTCCAGCCCGTGTTGGTAACCAGCGTAATGACACCAGAGCTAGAACCGTTAACGTTAAGAACCGAGAAGTCAAAGCAGCTATTAGTTTTAGCCGACGACACCAAAACTTCCAGATCAGCCACGGTGGGCAGAGTGTAGGAAGCAGCGGATGTGCCGGGGGAGCCAAGGATAAGACCGTTTGCCAACTGGGCAGCGGTCAGAGTAGCAGTCGCAGTAGCCGTTGCAGGGGTAGCCTGAGTGCGGATTTGCACTTCAGCTACGTTGCCGTCACCAAGCTGGTAACCGCCAGCGCCATTAGGAAGAGCCATGATATTTACTCCTAGAAGAATTGAAAGGGTAAGGCGCGGGCATTACCCCGCGCCAGTTATGGATTAGCCCCAAAGACGAACGGCCATTGGTGCGCGGATCACGGAGTAGCCGTACAGTACGTCAATACGGCAAGGCATACGGTCATTGTTGATGTCGTACTGGCGAACAATACGCATCGAAATGCCGTTATGGACCTGACGCGAAGCCATATCCACACCCTGTGGCAACAGAAGATCGGCGGTGCCGAGAGTGATAGCGTTCTTCTGATAGATCAGGTTCTGTGGGTACTGAGTGCTTGCTGCGCCGACCACGGTCACAACTGCACCCGAAGCTGGGAACGCGTTGATGGTGGCCAGAGCATTTGCTGGGGTGTACATGGCTGGGGAGACGTTGATCGAAGCCCAGTTGCCCGAAGAAGCCGCAACGGTCGAGGTTACAACGAACTGCTGCAACGAACCGGTGGACTGACGGGTCTGTGGGTTGACAGCATAAACGCCGGCAACAGTGAACACATCACCCTGTGTAAAGGTAGCAGAACCCGTGTCGCCGTTAATGGCGATGGTGGACTGGCCTTCAGTGGTGATGGTCGTAGCAACGGTCAGCGAAGCCGAAGCCGAACGCGTACCAGTGGTGTGCTGTGCAATCGACTGCGACATATTGATTTCGTCGTAGCCAAGCACGCCCTGACCCATCATGCCGTTTTTGAACTGGCGGCTAATGGTATCAACTGGGTTGAACAGGCCTTTCATGCCTTCGACCAAACCAGCGTTAGCGGCTGGGTTGACGGTAGCATAACGGTCGTTCATTGGAACGGCGTATTCGTTCAGCTTCTGCTGGCCCTGCAACAGAACCAAAGAAGTCGAAGGAACCGAACCGGGGGTGCCGACAGTAGAGTAGATGTTCTTGTAGGCGTTAGCAACGTCGGCGTCCACAGAGGATGCCAACTGGCTAACACGAGGCTTCAGAACACGTTCTGCAAAGTCATCCAACTGCATTGTCAATTCGGCGGAGGTGAAGTTAACGCCGATATGCTTTTGAGTGGCGACAGTCAAAGTGGTGAACTGTTCGTTGTCATCCTGCACCTGAAGGGCGGCGCCGTCGGTGACGAGAGCGCGGTCAGGCAAACGAATACGCAGGGTCGAACCGATTTTAGCACCTTCAACAGCAAAGCTGTCGTCGTACTGACGGTTCACGTTACGGGAGAGCACCAGATTGTTCTCGAGGATTTCGAGAGCTTTCCGAGTGATCATGTCAATAGTAAGAATTGAGTTAGCCATTTTGGGTCAACCTTCCAAGGTTTGTGTTAGCGGAATTTCGACGCCTCTAGCTTCTTAATCTGGCGCTGCCGTTCGGCTGCGATCCAATCTGACGTACTCATAGCTTTAACAGAGCGTGGATCAGTCGTATCGTAAGCGGAAGTTCCGCTGCCTCTTGCAGTAACCGGAGAAATCGGCGAAGGAGCACTCGAAGATTTTCTTACGGGTGGATCAGAAGCCAGTCTAGCTTCGATCTTTCCAATTTCTTTTGCCTGCAAGATAGGTGGCAAACGAGCAATGCGATCAGCTTCTTTTGGGTTGGAACCAAGGAAGTAAGCTACGTCCGGTCCAGCATCAGAAGTCTGAATTGTCTCTGCCATAACGTCCGTGATGCGGAGGTTCGGGTTATACGCGACTTGTTCAAAGTCGTCATACTTGTTCCGAGCATCTTCTTCACGGTCATGGTAGGCTTCGACAAATTCGGTGCGCTGTCTTTGCGCGTCCCTCTTTGCAAGCAGTTCTTCGGCTTTGCGGGTGGCTAATGCGTCTGCATAGTCATCCACAGAGTTAAACTGATCGGCAGAGGGCATTGCCGCAGAAGGTCGATTGGCTTCCGCCGCTCGGGCCGACTGTTCGCGTTCCCATTTACGTTGTTCTCTTGCAAGACGTTTGCCAATAGCGGCGTCCAACTCTTCCTGAGTAAAGGTCTTGGATGCCTCTGATGACTGTTCTTCCGGCGTTGTACCTTCGGGGGCTGGGGCTGCCGTAGCTTCCAGTTCCGGCGCGGGAGCGTCCGCTAACACATCTTCCATTTTTTGACCCTTTCAAGTCCCTAGCTGTCCGCGCTAGTGCGGTTAGACGATTGGCTCCACCAACAGTTGATCACCACTTTCGGTAGCCAATATAACAAGACTTTCGGTTGCAAGGAATACGCCAATGATTGGCGTAGAAGCCGTTGCGCCCCCTAAAGTAGCTATGGTCCTAAGACCGATAGCCAATCCATTTCTAATCGAACCGCCGAAGCTCATCGGATGTTCATTGGTTTGGCGTAAAGGGTGCCCCCAGCACTAATCTGGATGGCGCTGACGCGCCAAGCACCACTTACGGTAAGTGGAACGGTGAATGGAACCGGCGTGTTGGCGGGCAGCGGGATAGACGCCGTAGTGGCGGTCGCGCCTTCGCCAATGGTTACATAGGCGTCGGAGGTGCACCAAATCAGCACGCCCTGCGGTCCAGCAGGCCATGTTCCCGTTGAACCGGCAGTGCCAGTGTAGGCCACTGTTCTAGCCGGAAATGAGGCGTCCGCGCATGTGTCTAAGAGTTCCATGTTAAGCCTTTTCATCTGAGGGCTGCATTATGACAGAAAACGCAGCTTATACAAGGTCTGAAGATAGAGGGCTACAATTTCGTCAATGATGTTCTGCAACGCGGTGTCTTTGGCGTCAACAACCTCGTCGCGGCACTCTTCAATTTCGGCCAACTGATCGGCCAAAAACTCGGTTACGTTGTTGGTTTTTTTAGCTGACTGCAACGAAATCCCGCCAATCAAACCGTGACGCCCTTGATAGGTTTCGGCAAAAGTATCGGCCAAATCAACAATGCCCTCGTAGAATTTCTGGAGGGCTTTGTGTTTTGCATAGCTACGGGTGTTGAGATGCACCGAGTGCGTAACATCGCGGGCTAAAAACATCATGCCGACAAAATCTGCTGCATTCTTTGACATTTTTAGCCTCTAATCGGTTCAGATGGATTGGCCTGATACGGCGACCAGCCGGGCACCAAGACCGACGGTGCGCCAATTTGCGGTGCAATAGGTGGTGCGCCGGGCATACCGGGTGTGGGTGGTTGTTCTTCGCCCATAAGCTGTTGACTTGGCATTTCGCCCATCAAATCGCCGCTGGTAATCATGCCGTGGACAGTGCCCATAACAATGTCTTGAATTTGCTCTGGCGACATCGACGCTTGCAATGCTTGCATCCGTTTGGTCTCGGCATCGTACGCCTTGATAGCCGCTTCGAACTCTTTGCGCTCCAAATCCTGCACTTCGACCGATTTGTGGACAGATTGCAGCATGGAGTGCATTTTGTCCATCTCGGCTTGCATTGCCTGCATCTGCTGTTCGGCGGCCTGCAACTGTGGTGACTTGTCCTCGTCGGCGAGCAGCTTGGGGTCGATGGTTTTGGCAAACCGCTGCGCCATTTCTTCTGCGCCCGGCCAATCCATGTTCTTAATGAACAGATCGCCCGCCACAGCCCAAAGCTGCGGGTTGCCCTGCAAGAGTTGGGTCATGGCGTCAAGGGCTTCCTGACGCTTGGTCATGTAGCTTGGGCCGGTTGTGACGCAAACATCGTACTTGCCAACGCCGGGGTTGTAGATTTTGTCAATCACAACGTCCGGGTTGTTAGGGTCTCTCAGTTCACGCATTGGCATTGGCTGCGTCGGGTCGATCTTGACCATGTTGGTTTCGCCGTCCACGCCAATAATGCGCGCTACCCGCTGGGTATCGTAAATCTTGGGGATCATGTCAACGATCTGGCGTGTTGTATAGCGGATTGCACGGGCCAGATTGTCAACGTAGTGGTACGTCCCCACGTCGCTTTGGCGTTCGCGTGCCAAAATAGCACGACCGGAACGTTCATTGGACCTAGCTCCAAGACTAGAGTCATATTGGCCAGTGGTAGACTTAATGTCGTCGGAAGAACCAGCTTTTGCTTGAATAATTCCTGATTGAACCAATGGTGGGGGCGCGCGCTGTGGAAGGGGCAAAACGCCGCCCTGACCGTCTGTGACATCGGGATTAACTTCCAAATACGGCCAATTATTAACGTTTGCGGTCTTCCACTGCTGCTCATAACCTTCAAATTGCCCGCCATAGCCAATAAACGGGGCTTTTGGCGCAAGTGCCAGCATCTCGGTTTCAGCCGAAACCCAGTAATTGTACATCCGCTGGGCGTCTTTGGCGTTGCGAATCAAGCCGGACACAAACAAGCGGCCTTCAACCTCGTATTCGTTGCCGACAACGCGGATAACCGGTATCCATTTGCCCGCCCACTCGTTTTCTTCGAGCATTTCGTAGCCGTTGGTCTTGCACCACATGACTTTGCGGCGTTGGACGTTACGGGTCTTGAGCGGCTTAAGGCCCATAGCCTTGAATTGCTTGTCTTCACGGCTGTTATTAAACGCCGTCATGTTGTCGGGGTACAGGTTTAGCGTAGCCGGTTCGTAATCGACGTAAAAATACTCCGCGATGCGGACAACATCGTCGTTAAGCCACTGCGCCAGATTTTCATCGCCCACGCCTTCTTGTTGGATAGACGACATTGGGGCAGCGTCGGGAAACTGACGCTCATATTCATCTTTTGTAAGGTCTTCCGTAATGAAGCACCACTCCGCGTCAGAACCGCATGGGTCTTGTATCGTAGGGTCCATATAAACGCTAAAAGAGTTTCGTATGCGTCCGATACGAATGTCTTGATCGAAGGTATTATCATCACAATACTCGGTTAGGACGCGAATATAGCCTTCGCCGTACGTCACTTGGTTTTCGCAGGCTGTATCGTACGCTACGTCAGCGTCGGAAATGTACTCGATATGGCGCACCATACCTTCGTAAATTTCCGCAACCTTAACGTCGCCTTTGTCGTCGGCGGGAATCACTTTGCCGCTTGGCCGGTTCTGCCGTTGTTCGTTTGTCACCTGATGGACGTGCTGCGGCAGCTTGTTGATGGTCAGGCAGGGGCGCGCGTTGATCGTCTGGCCTTGCACCGAGCCGCGGGTAGCCAGCACGTCGGCTGGCCACTGCCACTGGTTGTCGGGCGAGCCTGCGTAGAACCGCAGATCGTCCAGCTCGTCTTCACGACTTTCAGAATACGCGTCAATGGCCATAGTCAGGCGAGCGCGCATTGTCGCCAATACGTCGGCGGGGTCTTTTTTCTTACGACCGCCGGCTGAAACAACGCCTGCTGCAGCAACGCCTGAATAATCCATCTATTTCTTCTTTGCAGTTTTAGCGGACTGTTTGAACGCTTTAGCGGTTGGCGCGCCGGAAGCGCCCGGCTTTCTCATCTTTTCGCCGGACCCTCCCTTAATGCGCTCGCGCTTTGCATTAATGTTAGCGTACAACCCGGGTTTGGTAGCCATGTTATTTGCCTTTCAGAATTTTGTTGGCTTTGGCAACGATTTTGGCCTTGGACGACGGGCTAAGTTTGCCCGCGTTCACCATCTGCGTTGCGCGGGCTTTGGCATTGGCCGCATGGCTTTTGTCGGGCATGGGATACTTGCGCTCGGCAGGCATCCCAAACTCCGACTTGGCCAGTGAATTGCGTGACTTTGAAGTCAGTTTGGCCATTTTGGCACCTTACTGATTGTGGATCAGGGCAAAGTTAATGGCAATGGCTTCAGCCAGCGCGCCGCCAGTGATGTTACGCACTGTGATGGTAGCCGCGCCCGCGCTCAACCCGCTAACCCACGCGTTGTACGAGCCGGATGTGCCGCCGTAAACGTTAAGGATCAGCACGTCGTTAGGGCTGATCAGGCTGTTGTTCAGCGTAAACGTGACGTTGGTGGTTGCACCCAGCGAGGCGGCGTCCATTGTAATTTTGCCCGCCGACTTGTTCAGCGTTACAGCGGTTGCTTTGCTGGTGGCCTGAGTAACAGACCCTTGCGCGTTGGTGGTGTAACCGAGCTGTTCATCCGACAGAATGTACTGCGAGCCGATGATGTCTTGGTCGGTATAGGCGACGCCGATTGGTTTGGTGTTTGACATGGTTACGATCCCATCCATGAGTTGGTGACGTTTGACGCAGAGCTAAACGAATAGCTGCGTGGTTTATCGACATATTCGCGGTGTGCGACAGGATAGGCAAAGGTCACGGCCAGCGCGTCTGCTGCGTCAGGTGATGCCAGTCCTCTTGCCCGCATTTCCTTTTTCCCTTCAAGGAAAATGGTTCCAGATGAGTTTGGCTTCTTTGTCGGCCCCACAAGGTCCGCTTTCAGTTGCCTGTCTTGCGGGATGGCGGCTGTCTTAAGCCACTCCCGCATCGCGCCCCACATCTCAGCCCGTTTGTTACCCCACATAATGGAGTTCTTGGCTTTCCAGCCAAAATTAACACCTCGTACCTTATACCGCTGTTCGTTGAGTCGGTCAAGGACGCCGTAACCTAACCCGCCTTCGTCGATCACTGTCAGCGTTGGCCTGTACTGCTCGATAGCCTCGATGACATGGCCAACGGTCGTCATGGTGTCGTCGCCGTTGTAGCGTTTGATTGCCACGATGTCGCGGCCTTGGCGCACCACAATGACGGTCGAGTCCGCTCCGCCGCGCGCTGGGTCAACGCCAATCACAATAGGCGCCGTCATGTCTTTGTGCTTGTCGCGGCGCATGGCGTCGTCCACCATGTGCCCCGTGATGAACTGATCGTCGCCCGCTGACGGGAACTCGCCGTACACCTCAACCTTGGCCTGCGACGAGTCCTCGCCATACTCGGCAATGATCTGTGCGTAGACGTTCTTGTCGGTGTCCTCGACCGTGCGCGAGTCAACCGACATCGTATCCCAGAAGTCGCGCTTGGCGTTAAACGTCTCGAAGAAATACCCGTGGTTGCGGCGCGGGTTGGAGAACGCCAGCCAATAGCGGTGCAGCACGTTTTCCGTAAAGAAGCCCGCGCCTACTGACCAGATAGGGTCGGGGATACCGCTGGCCTCGTCAAAGATCAGCATCATGCCGTCGTGGTTATGCACCCCGGCGTAGCTATCCGGGTTCTCTTCCGACCACAGCTTGCCCTCAGCGGCCCAGTAGCGCGTCCCCTTCTTCAAGTCGCGCTCGACCAGCTCGCATACCCATTTGGCAGGCATCAGCTTGGTTGCGCTGATCTCCCACCAATGCCCGTTGACGATCATCGCCGCCCACTTGGTCAGCTCACCCCACGTCACCGAGCGCAACTGCGCCTCGGAGTTGGCCGACACGATGACGGTCGAGCCGATCTGCGTGGACAGCATCCACAGCACCAACCAGCTTACCAGTGCCGACTTGCCGATCCCGCGCCCTGACGACACCGCCATGCGCAGCGTCTCCATGTTAACCTTGCCGTCATTGTCCTTGATGTGCTTGGCAATGCGCCGCAGCACCGTGCGCTGCCATGTGCGCGGGCCTTTGAAGTTGGCTAGTGGCGTATTGGGCTGACCCCACGGGAACGCAAACAGAACGAACGCTTCAGGGTTGCGCGCTATCTCTGGGGACCAGATTTGCGTCATCAACTGTTGTTCGCCTGCTGGATCGTAGATCGGCATCTGCGCCATAAGTCAGTTCCTGTAAAGGTTCATGTTCAATAGTCTTAACACGGGCGTGTGCGTCTGCCAACGCCTGCGTGATGGAGATGGACGTGTGGTTGTCCACCGTGATGTGCTGCTTGGCCACCCAGTCAGCGCGGTGCTTGAGATAGTCAAGCGCCACTTTGGCGTCGCCCGCGTCGATAGCAGTCTGGATAGTGTTGGCGGCAGCGTACTCAGCGTCGGCGTAGCCCCAGCCTGCGGCTTCTTCCGCAACAGGGTCCATCTCGCACAAGCGTCGGTATTCAATAGGTGACAGTCCGGCAACGCGCGCCAGCGTGTCGCCTTTGAGTCCTTTGCGGGCTGCATTGTAGATGCGCCGCAGTACGTCTTCGCTGGCGCGGATGCTGCGGACGGACAGGGGTAGACTTTCAAAAGCCATTTGCGGTCCTGTGTAGTCAAAATAGTCAATAGTCATTTTGATGCGGGTTGCATTATACGCGAGCCAATTTCTAAATCAATCCCTACGCTATACGCCAGCACTGCGCCGTTTTGCAAATGACTACCGCAACTATTGACTACCCGCGCGCAAAACGTCGTACCACGTTTTAGCTTCTTCTATAGTGTTAAACCGTTTTTTGCGCCGCACATTACCTTTTTGAAATGCCGCAAGGTACGGTTTTTTATTTTTAGGTGTAATTTCAGCATATCGAACGCCACGCACACCCAGCACGCCTTTAGCGTATTCACTGTTGACGGCGTTGTCGCTGTATGAAACGCATCGAAGGTTAACCCACCGGTTATCATCTCGTACCCGGTTAATGTGGTCTATTACGCCGTTTGGGTGTTCGCCGGTCATATATAGCCACGCTAACCGTGCAACGGGGTAAGTTCGTTTTTTAACGGTCAATTGCAAATAGCCTTGGCGCGCGCTTCCAAGCACAGTGCCCGCTGGGCGACGGCGATGCAATTTGACAAGCGTAAATACGCCGGTGTCAGGGTCGTAATGCAAATAATCTTTAAGTTCAGATTGCGTAAGCATGGGCGTCTCCTTTTACGCACAGTAGCAGGGTCCGTAATTTTTTGTCAAATTAAAAAAAAATAAATTCTTGTAGACCCTCCGCAAACTTGGCTGGCGGCCGCAGGGCCCTGTGGCCCCATGGTGCGGTGCAACAGAAATGGTGCACTGCCACATGGCACAGTCCTTGCCTGTGGGACTGGCACGGTTCTTGCTTGCCGCGCAACTGGCACAGTCCTTGCCTGTGGGATTGTGTCGCGCAATGCGGGATTGCGTTTTAGTTTTGGGATTGCGTCTCGTGCGGTGGGATGGTGGCGGATGGTGGCGGATGGTGGCGGATGGTGGCGGATGGTGGCGGATGGTGGCGGATGGTGGCGGATGGTGGCGGAGGGTGGCGGATCGGGAATAG
>Ga0209298_10000225_pt1 | contig 36556 bp, 52 predicted proteins | sample S_140806_EF_Meta_FD_187325 | JGI IMG/M metagenome (GOLD analysis project Ga0209298, IMG submission 187325) | Freshwater microbial communities from Lake Simoncouche, Canada to study carbon cycling - S_140806_EF_MetaG (SPAdes) (version 2) | ecosystem: Environmental > Aquatic > Freshwater > Lake ... | reverse complement strand
GGGGGGGGGGGGGGGGGGGGGGGTCAGTATGAGTCGCCGGGGTCAACCCCCCTCGTTTTTGAAAAATCGAATCCTGTAATCATTAGTAATCTTATCAGGATTACTGAATGATAGGTCGTAAACCTATGATTAAAAGTGGGTTATGGGTGGGTTATGGGTGGGGATTAGGCCGGCGGCGGCGCGGCGGGGGTTGCCGCTGCCGTTCCAAGGGCGGCGGGCGGACGGCATGGGGCAAGGCAAGGGCGGCACGGTCAAAGGGCGGCACAAGCGGCAGGCGGCGGGGCTTTGACTGATCAGGCAAAGGGCGGCGGGGGCGGGGCTTGCCTTGCACCAGGCGGGCGGCGGCGGGGCGGAAAGGGGAAAGGGAAGGGCGGACGGTAAAGCGGCGGCAGCGGGGCAAGGGCGGGGCTTGTGCGGCACGGTTCAACGGGGAAGCACTAAGGCAAAGAAAAGCCCCGCACGGGGCGGGGCTTGTAAGGGCGGACGGGCGGGGCTTCATGCCTGGGGCGGCGGGGGCGGGGGCGGGGTATATGGGTAAAGGCTTACATTGATATAACGCTCTCCGCTTATGGGATCATGTAAGGCATAAAGCGCGGCCAATTTATCAAAGTAAACCGCTAGGCGCGGCAACAGCTCATGGGGCAACCGCTTTAAAATCGCCCGCGCCTGGTAGCCACCTTGCTCCCATTCTCCGCAACCGTACCAATTGCGGCAACCCCATGCAAGGGCGGCAGCATGATCAGCTGACCAGTCCCAAACATAACCAGGCGCGCCCCGTCCGTAAGCGGTTGCCTTTATCAATCTAAGAGCGGCAGCGGCAAGGCGGGGCTTGTGCCTGGTTAACGGGATAAAGAAATGATTGGCGCGACAACTATATGCCCCGAAACAAACCTTTCCTTCCCTATCATGGTAAAGGGAACCGGCCACCGTCCGCCGCTTTCCGTCCGCCGTTACCTGCACGGCGGCAGGTAATGAAAAATAAGTGTCAGGTTGCCCCGTGATCACGGCGGAACGGGTAACCCCGTCGCGGCAAATGGCTGGCAACCGCTTGCCGGGGTAATAACTATATGGTAAAGGGTTAAGCATGAAGGGAAGCGGGGGGAATGTCCGTTGCAATCCATGCCCCCTTGCGTAGCTTAGGCAAGGCGGCGTCAAACGTGATTTGAGAAGGAGACCAGCCCCACCTTGCAAAGCAAAAGGCGGAAAGGCGATTTGCGGATTTTTGCCCCATTGCAAGGCAAAGCTGCCCTTGCGAACTTACCCCGCCCCGGTGCGGTTCAATCCCTAGGCAATCCGCCGCCGATTGCATGAGTGCCAATTGATGGCGGATTGTTTCGTTTTCCATGTTAAGCGGCGGTTGCGGCGGTTGCGCGGATAACAAACCCCGAAAGATCGGCGCGGGCTTTGCCTTTTGCTTTTAGGATTCCAATTCTTCCCCGCCCGTCCGCCGCTTTCCTATCTAGAAAGCGCAAATCATGGCGGTCAGCGGAAAAGGTGGGGCGGGCTTCAGTCATACCAGGCAAGGCAAACCGTTGCCCCGCTTTAATGCCGTCCGCAACGGCGGCAATATTTACCCCAGCGGCAAGGGCGATCCCAGCGGCGGCGGCGTTATTCTCCGCAAGGGAAAAGGTAATATGGTAACCCTTAGGCAATTCTCCCTTAGCATAGGCAAGAGCACGGCGTAAGCTTTTACTGTAGTCATAAAAGCGGCAGGTGGGGAAATCAGTGAACAGCTCAGGGGCTAACTTTTCCCAAGGGAGATCGCTTGTACCGTTTAACCTAACAACGGGCTTTAAGCCCCGCCGCTTTGCCTTGCGTACTAGGGCGGCAATTTCCCCCTTTAGCGCGGCAATAAATCCAGCGCGGTTGTCATGTAGGAAACGGGTACGCATAACACGGGCGGCATTAACCGCTTCAAATATGCCCGCCCGCCCCGCCGTAAAGAGACAAGCGGCAAGGCAACCGGCGGACGCATGGGGGCAAAGGTTTCCCACCCCCGCAAGCTGACCAGGCGCAAGGTATAAAATCCCCGTAAGGTAACCGCTTGCCGTTCCCTTATCCGTTTTAGCGTCCGCTTCCACTGACAGCAAATAGGACGGCATATAAAAGGGAAGCAAAGCGGCGGGGTGAATGATCGGCGCGGGGCGGCGGAAAAGCAGCGGGGCGGGGCTTGCGTAATCCCCGCGCAAGTTAAAGGCGGGGGCTTTTGTGGGGCATAGGTTTGCCGCTTTGACCGGCGGCACGGTTTGTTTTGTGGGTTTCATGGATGGGAAAGATTATGAGTTGCGGCGGATTTGAATAACAAACAATTCCCCTTGCTCATTATTGGCTCGGGTAATCTTGACGGACTGATCGGCGCGAATTGCAAACCAGCGTGCAAACCAGGCCTTGCAGGCGGTTTCGTTTTCCGCATCTCCAGGGACGGCAATCAGATAACGGTCATCTTCTATAAGCCAAGCGAATGTTTGACCGTCAAAGCTTGCGGTTTGGATAAGCGCGGCACCGTCAAGCTGACCGAGTTTAATCAAATTGGTCGGCATCGTTTCTTGTATGGGTTGTTGCATGGGTTGTTAGGGGAAAGGGTTAAGCGGCCCCGCTTCCGTTATCCGGCAGGGTTTGCCAATGGGCAATAAGGGAAGCAATCGTTTGCAACCGGCCGGCGTCTTCCCATCCAAGGGAGTCAGCGGGGAAGGTTTGACGGTAAGCACGGGCAACGGCGTTTAACATGGCCGGGGCTTGTTCTAGGTCTTTCCAAGTAAGGGCGGCGGCGACCGTATCCAGGTTATCCAGGCAAGCGGATGCGCTCATGTCCTTAAGTTTGCCGGCGGGGCTTTCGCAAACGGTTGCCGCAAGCTGATCGGCCATTGCCTCCACTTCGGCAAGGGCGGCGGAGATTGAGAGGGGGAGGGGTTGTTTCATGTTAGGGAAATTATTTGCGCGCGGCGGCACAAGCGGCGGCGGCAGCTTGGATATTAACGTAAGCGGCAGCCTTTGCCTGCTTTGCTTCATATGGGATTAAACCGTAAACCTTTACGGCAGCGGCAAAGGCACGGCGGGCTTTTATTAGGGCGGGGGTTTTCATGTTAGGGAAATTAAAGAGAGAGAATGGCAACGGCGGTAATCCATGCCAGGAAAACAATAGCGGCGGCGGTGAATAGGTCAGAAAGAAAGCGCATGGGAGGGAAGGGGTTAAAGGGAAAGGCAACGTTTGCTTTCAATGGAGAAAGCTTCACGGGCTTCCATGTAAGCGGCAAGGGCGGCACGGACGGCCGTTTCACCGGCGGCAGGTTTGCCGTCCGCTTCCCATTTGCCGCGCAAATCTATAAGGGCGCGGTGAAGCAATCCGCTTTTAACACAAGCGGCGACGGCGGCGGAATCTAGCCACGGGGCGACGTGCAAGCCTAGGGCCTTAGCGGCGGCACGGGCTTTGATTGAAACGGGGTCAGATTGAATTTTCATAATAATGTATTGGGTACGGGATAAGACAAAGGGAAGCACGGCCAGCCGTCAACGTCTATTTATCAAAGCCTTTGACTCTTTTATATAGAAGGGCGGAAAGGCGGGGCGGAAGGGGTAGGGCGGCACGGCCGGCAACGGGGCTTGCCCGATCAGCCAAGCGGCACGGCACGGCACGGCACGGCATAGGGCGGACGGCAAGCCCCACCCCACCCCGTGCAACCCCACCCCATGCGCGGCAGCTTAATCCTAAGCGGCACGGCACGGGGCGGCGGCATGACACAAGCCCCACACCGGCACGGCAACCCCGCCGGCATAGGCACCCGCACGGGCGGCAACGTCAACCCCGGCACGGTGGGGCGGCCAATCGGCGGCCAGGCGTTTAGTGGGGCAACGGTGGGGCAACGGTGGGGCAAGGTCGCCCGAATCCTGACCTATTCACTAATCATTAGCGCCCCACTAAGGATTCTCTTTGGCGGCCAGGAAATGGGGGGGGCGAAGCCCCACCGACCCCGTCAAAAACATGGGGGTAAACCTGCAAAAACCATTCAAATTGATATGTCCGGCTATATGTGTTGTTATAGCAACCACAGTAGCAACCACAGTAGCAATGAATATAGACAATTCATTTACTTTGTATCTACCTAAAGGTAGATAAGACAAAGTAAATAATGGTCAGACCATTATTGGCTTTACGCTTGGAAGCGTAGCCATAATGTCTTCCCAATGAGCCAACCCTTCCGCCCCTTCCGCCGCCGCGCCGGCCAGCCGCCGATCACTAGGCGTCCCGAGTCGCCGTGGGCTAGGGCGTGGCGTCTGTCCCCCGAGCGGATGAGGCAGCACATTGGCCAACTGAACAACGCCCGGACGGCCAAGTCGGAGGAAGCCGCCCAGCTCGTCCAGGCGGTCATCAACCTGATCCCCGCCGACAAGGGCTACCGCGCCCACGAACTCCGAGACCTGTTCGCCGGCGAGTGGGGACGGTGCTACGACGAGCCTCTGACCAAGAAGGACGCCTGGAACAAGATTCGCAAGGCCATGCGTCATGGGATGCTGGGTCGGGATGACAACGGTTTGATATTTCCACGGCACGGGTAGGCGGGTTGACTTGTTCACAGGTTAGGCACATTGGTGGCTGTGTGGTCAACTTTGAAGAACAACCAGAGGAACTAGAAACCTTCGTAGGCGAACTGGCGGAACTCCGTCGTATCGCTGGACTGAACATCGTCCGTGCCGCCGACATCCTTGATCGGCATCAAGACGAGGAGGTGGCCAAACTTTTAATTCACGAAGCAGCCGTTATGCTGACCGTGGTTAGCAAGGTTGAATACCTTCTGGGGGTAGACCCTCCAGAAAACACCGATGCCAATCTATGACGAATACCAAAGGTTCTGGAAGCGGCTTTCCAAAGTGGAAAGGGCGGCGTTGGAAGCGGCTGGCTTCAATCCCCATCGACCCGAAGACGCTGGAGTCCCTTTCGCGCATCGGTATTTTTCTGGTGAACCCTCTGATGGTGGTGACGTCCTCGGAGGACCGGGTGGCGAAGAAAACTTTGTCCAAGGCGGTTGGGGTCAAGGCTACGATATCAACGAAGTGCAAGCGGCACAATGGCGGATGCGCGAAAGGGAGGAAATCCAAGTGAGCAATCGAACTTTCACGCAGGACGAGGTGCTGGACATTCTCCGCAAGGTGATTGCCGTCATTGACCTGTCGACCCATGCGGAAGTACGGCTGCACGGAACCTGCATCAAGCTTGCCCTTGGCATCCCCGATCAACCGACCATGACAGCCTTGGCCAATCAGCACAGCCTGACCCGAGCGGCGATATCGGCGCGGGTAAAGACCATCCAGCGTAACCTAAAGCTGCCTCCGTCGCTGTACATGAAGTCCGACGCAGCTTGCAAGAAGCTCTCCAACGCTCGGAGGAAGAAACTTAAGTGAGTTCCGATAAGCCTCGACCCATTGACCTTGCCGGCCGCTTCGGTGTCACCAAGCAGGCCATCAACAAGTTTATCCAAGCGGGGATGCCCATCGACTCAATCGAGTCCGCCGAAGCCTGGTACATGGCAAGGGGTGCCGGTCGCATGGGTTCCACTGTCCGACCCGATAAGGACTTCAATGAGACCGTGGAGCGTCAGCGCGAATTGAAGGCTCTGGCCTACCAGCAGTACCTTGACGACCTAGGTAGTAACTCGCCAGACGCCAGCAAATCCTATGCGACCTACGACAAGTTGGTGAAGACGCTAGTAACGCTGGAAAAGGAACTCCAAGCCCGACAGATTGCCAGCCGTGAGTACATTCGTACTCAGACCGCCATCGAAAGGTTCGGGCGAGTGTTCGCGCAGGTTCGTGAGGAGGCTACTCAGCTCGGGACGAAACTGGCGTCGAGGGTCAACCCTGACAACCCAGGCCGTGCAATGAAAGCCATCGACGACGAAGTTAAGCGAATGCTTGAGCGTCTGTCCGCTGCCGCTGGCTACGCCGAGCAGGCGGTCGTGAAGGAAGCAGACACGGAAGACCCGACAGAGGTTGAGGGCGACGAGGATTCCGTCGACGAAGTCGAGTGATCATCGACCCTCATACAATCGATACTTTCGAGGCTCACATCCGTGCGATGATGACGCCCGACCCCGAAGGCGACATCGTGCAATGGCTGGAAGCCAACGTGCGTGAGGTGCCAGGCTCTCCGCAGCCCGGGCCGTTCCGAGTGGAGTCCACTCCGTTCCTTGCTCCCATCCTACGGGCGTTGACCGACCCAGAGATTACCACCGTCGTCGTGCTTGGAGCGGTGCAGATGGGCAAATCATCTCTGCTGGAACTGTGGTCGACTTTTATCCCTGCCCGTTCGCCTGGGCCGACCCTGCTCTTGCAGGACGTCGACGACAACGCGCAGGACTGGCAGAAAGATCGCCTACGTCCAATGTGGGAAGCCACGCCGGCTACGCTGTCCAAGATGGAGGACTCCGAACGCAACCAATGGAAGAAGACCCGTTTCGAGCGTAACACCGTCTGGGTGCTGGGTGCGAACAACAAGAAGAACCTTCAGCGTCGTTCCATCCGATTCCTCGGCGGTGACGAAGTCTGGCTTTGGCCCAAGGGTCACTTGAACGAAGCCCTTGCGCGTCGCACGGCGTTCATCTGGCAAGGCAAGTCGCTGCTTGTCTCGCAGGGCGGCGTCGAAGGCGACGACATTACCGACCTGTGGAACCAGTCCGACCGCCGGGAGTGGACGTTCAAGTGTACGCAATGCGGTACGCGCCAAGCCTACGAGTGGGAGCAACTGATCTACCCCGAAGACGCACGGGAGCCGAACGGCTGGAACCTCGACAAGGTCAAGGCCGGTTGCACCTACGAGTGCAAGTCGTGCAAACACCGTTACAAGGACTCCTTTGAGGTTCGCGCCGAATTAAACTTGTCGGGCGAGTACACGCCCATGAATCAGAACGCTCCCAAGGGGGTTGTTGGATTCCATTGGAACTCACTCTGCGCTCAATGGGGTCTAGACTGGGGCAAGCTCGCCGAAATGGCAATCCGTGCCAAGCAGGCTTTCGAGGAACACGGTGACGATGTCGCCCGTCGTGAATTTAAGCAGAAACGTCTGGCCCTCTCTTGGTCTGATGATCCAGACGATGGCGGTGGAGAAGTCATGCCTCAGGGCTACAAGATGCTCGACGAATGGGATGCCGAAGCGTTCATGGTCGATAGCAAGCTCGCCGAACCGCCGTTCAAGGACGAGTACAAAAAAGCCAAACAGTACGCACGGCTCCGCTTCATGGCGGTCGACGTGCAGCGTAAAGGATTCTACTGGGTAGTCCGTGCCTGGGCATTGGACGGAAAGTCCCGCATGGTGCAGTGGGGCTACTGCGAGACCGAAGATCAGTTGCGCGAAGCCCAACGCAAACTAGAGGTGGCCGACTTCTTTGTCTTTGTCGACTCCGGCGACGGACCCAACACCGACACCGTTTACCGTATGTGTGCAAAGTACGCATGGAACGCCACCAAAGGTTCTGGCCAGAATGAGTTCCCTTGGCGTATCCAGACGCCCTATGGCATCAAGGTGGCCTATCGCCCATACGCCCGTGCGAAGGTAATCCAAGTCGGCCAGACCTCCTGCAAACTTTACCTCTTCTCTAATTTGTACTTCAAGGACTCCATCTCCCGCTTACGCCGCGCCGGGCATCACACTTACCCAGAGGACGCCGGCGACGAGTACCGTAAGCAGATGCAGTCGGAGCATCGCACCCGCCAGGCGAACGGTCAGGCCATCTGGTTACCCATTGGCGACCGTGCTAACCACCTATGGGACGCCGAGATCATCGGGATGCTGCCGGCCCTTATGGCCAAGCTCATCGGGCGCGGCAAGAACCGCAACGGTAAGCCGGAAGACCGTAAGCCTGAGGAAAAACCAGTGGAGGAAGAAACCGCTTGACGGACATCATACCAGCAGTAGAGTTAATCCAAGCCGTCTGGCCCTTCTGGAAAAACCACGGGTGGCTCTTGTGGATCGTACATGGGTTGGGTCAGACGGCCCCTTTTACACGGGGCTAAACGCAAATGGCACGACCCCAAGGTATCTTCCTTATTTTCGACATTTGCGACATTCTTGAGATTGTTGACAAGGCGAAGGAATTGCTGAAGCAGGGTAAGACCATGATGGAGTACTCCGATTCGGGTACCTCCGTGGTAAAGCAGTTCCCGATGGACATCTCCACCGTCTTGGTGGAATGCCGCTACGCGCTGATGGTTAAAGACCCCCAGACCTACGGTTCAGTCGACCGTGTCCGGGTAATCAATATGCTCAATAACTTCCGAGGATTCTGATGAAACCGAAAAAGCCGAGCAAGCCTGCCGTACCGCAGGTTAAGAAACCCAAGACGCCGAGCGTAGCCCGTAACACGGCACCGCAGAAGCAGGCGTCGGGGGGAGGCTCTGGCCCGGGCATCTTCTCGAATTTCGAGTCCGCCAAGTTCAGCAACAAGCGTTCTTGGATTTGGTCGTCTTGGCCGCAGGACTTTAAGAAGACCATGACGGTCTTCGACCGCATGGAGACCACGCGCAAGATGCGCTGGCTGGAACTCAATGCGGGTCTTATCCGACAGGTGCTGGCCGACATGGCCTTGTACACAGTCGGCAACGGCATCAAGCCCCAGGCACAGTCTGGCGACGAGATGTGGGATGACTCCGCCGAAGCCTACTTCAAGCAATGGGCAGCTCGCTCTTGTGACATTACGGGACGTTTCTCGTTCTTTGAACTCCAGCACATTTGCTGCCGACTGATGGATCGTGACGGAGAGTGCTTCATCATCAAGACCCGTGGACCCGGTGGCGAACCCCGCCTTCAGGTCATCGAGTCTCACCGTGTCGGCAATTCGTCCAACAACGAAGTTCCGCCTGGCATGGTCGACGGTATCCTTTTTGGACCCTACGGTCAGCCTATCTCATACAACGTAATCCGCTCTGACGGCTCCAGCCGCCTAGTGCCAGCCAATGCGGTAATTCACTTGTTTGAGCCGGAACTCGCCTCGGGTGCGCGGGCTTATAGCCCCCTCCAGCACTCGATCAATAACTTGGTCGATATGCTGGAGATTCTTTCGCTGGAGAAACTGGCGGTCAAGACCTCGTCAGACATCACGCGCACAATCAGCCGTGAGAATCCGAACTTCGACGGTACGCAGTCCGACTTTGAAGCCTTTGGCATGAAGCCGCAGGACTACGGCGACGGTATGACCGACCCGAGCGAGGCTTCGACATTCCTCGGAGGCAAGGTGCTGGCTCTGGCTCCCGGAGAAAAGCTGGAATCCTTTGAGTCGAACCGTCCGAACAAGACCTTCGACGGATTCATCGAACACCTTGAGCGCGACTCTCTGGCGGGTATGCTCCCGTATGAGTTCGTGGCCAATCCGACAAAGGCCGGCGGAGCTGTCATGCGGTTCGTGGTCGCCAAGGCTGATCGCAAGTTCTCGCACCGACAGGCCATCATGGTGCAGCGTTTCCTGACGCCGGTCTGGGGCTACATCATTGGTTCCGCCATTAAGGACGGTTTCCTACGCTCCACCGAAGCCTGGACGAATGTTTCTTGGACGACTCCTCGCAAGGTTACCGTAGACGCTGGACGTGACTCTCAGCAGAACCGTCAGGACATCGAGTCTGGCCTCAAAACCCTTACGCAAAACTATCTGGAAGAAGGCGAAGATCCGAAGGAACAGATGCGTTCCAACGCCGCCGAAAAGCGTTACCTTCTCGACCTCGCCAAGGAATTCGACGTTCCTCTCTCAATGCTCTACAAGCCGCAGAACGTGGCTCCAGCAGACATCAACGCATCGGTTGCAGACGAAGAGCCGGCCAAAATGGACGACGGCGCGAAGATTGTCGAAGACGACGTTGACCCCGACGACGAAGAAACCTTCAAAAAATAATCCATGTATTCCCTTTCTAACGCATTCAAGACTTTCGCGCCGATGCTTATCGAGCCGGCGAAGGCCAAGGCTTACCTCGAAAAAGTGGCCAACCTTTCCCCGACCGAACTAAAGGCGGGCGACGATTTGGAAGACATGATGGAGATGCTCTTCGGCCCCAAGCCCTGCATGATCAAGTCGGGCGACCTTGCCATCATTCCCGTCAAAGGCGTGATTGGCTCTGGCCTCACCGAGCTGGAAAAGATGATGGGTGCCACGGACGTCGAAGACATCCAAGAGATGCTCGAAGAAGCCGAGCGTGACCCGGGCGTCGAAACCATCATTTTCGACTTTGATACGCCTGGCGGCACCGTCACTGGCGTCCCCGAAATGGCTGCTCGCATCCGCGCTTGCAAGAAGCGTACGGTTGGCTGGACCTGCAAGCAGTCCTGCTCCGCTGGGATGTGGCTGATGAGCCAGTGTGACGAGGTCTTCGTGTCCCCGTCATCGGTCGTCGGATCCATCGGGGTGTATATCCCAATCTACGACATGAAGGCGGCTTACGCCGAGGAAGGCATCACCGTTGACCTTATCAAGGCCGGCTGGGCAAAGGGGGCTGGCTACACCGGCACCTCGATGACCCCCGAGCAGCGGAAACTCTTCCAAGACGACGTCGACGAAATGCACAAGTGGTTCATCATGGACATCAAGTCCGTCCGTACCTACGCCGACGAAGCCGATATGCAAGGCCAGTGCTGGTCTGGCAAGAAGGGAGCGGAGAAGAATCTCGTCTCTGGCCTGATGAATACTTTCGACGATCTGCTCATGGCAATCGACCCCGAGGAATACGCCATTTACGAACGTGCCGAGAAGCAGGTTCCCGTTGGCGGTCCGTCCAATTACGCCCAGGCGGCTGATGTGTCCCCCGAGCAGGGCGACAAGGACGAAGCGGCCCCAATCTCCGACGACGACAAGAAAAAGAAGAAAAAGAAGAAGAAGAACCCGGACGGTACGGATTCCGAAGAAGATGAGGACGAAGAGATGCCCAATCAGGAATGCCCCCCTATCGATACCGACGGAAAGCCCAAGGCTTGACACTTGGCTAAACCCAAGATGACGCTCGAAGAACGCCTTAACTCGCTGAAGGAAGCCTTTACTGGTAAGACCGCCGAGGTCGAAGCCAAGGCCAGCGAAGTTGCCTCCCTCACCGCCAAGGTTGACGAACTCACCGCTGCGATGTCCGCCAAGGACGCTTCGCTCGCCGAGTTCACCGCCAAGGTCGATGACCTTTCCGCCAAGCTCGCCGCCGCCGATGAACTTCGTGCGAAGGCCGAAGCCCAGGCTGCGACCATTACTGCCTCGCAGGAAACTGCTGGCAAGAAGGCCGCTCAGATTGCCGCTTCGGTCGGCGTCAGCCCCCTTGAAGTCACCCCCTCCGAGGTCGCCGCTACTTCCAAGAGCGACGCCGAGATCTCCGAGGAGTGGGTGGCTCTTAAGCAGAAGGACGGCAAAGCCGCTTCCGATTTCTACAGCAAGAACCGTCCGGCCATCCTCCGCGCCGCCGGCCTTCGCTGATTCCCCTCTCCCCCTAACCTAACTCCCTACTATGTCTAACAGCATTGGTGGTTTGACCCTCCAGCTCGTCGCTGAAGAGTCCCTCCGCACCCTAGTCCCCGAACTCGTTCCCCTGACCGAGATCGCCGTTACCGATTTCGGTAACTACGTCGCCGAGCGCGGCACCACGGTCCACACCCGTTATGCCTCTGCTTTCTCCGCCACGACCTTCAACCCGGCTAACGGCTTCGTTCCTGCGGACGCCACCTCGACGGACGTCCCTGTGACGATTGCCGACCTGAAGTATGTCGACGTCGCTTTCACCGATTACGAAGCGTCCACCCTTAGCCTGGAACGCCTCCGTCGCCTCTTCTTCGCTCCGATTGCCAACGCCGTCCAGAAGTCCCTGTTCGACGAAGTGCTGTCCAAGGTGACCGCCGCTAACTTCAGCACGACCGCTTACTCGGGCCTCATGGCCGACTTTGACCGCAAGGCCGTTGCCTCTGCTGCCAAGAACCTGACCAAGGCCAACCTGCCTCACCTCGGTCGTAAACTCCTCCTCAGCCCCGACGCCCTCGGTCAGCTCGTTCAGGATCCGTCCGTCGCCCAGACCTTCTCCTACGGTAACAGCGATGTTATCCAGAAGAACGCCATCAGCAAGGAACTCCACGGCTTCAGCGTCTCCGAGTACAACGGTTTCCCTTCTTCGGGTACCGCTTTCGACGAAGGTCTCAACGGCGTCGCTTCCTGCAAGGAAGGTCTCGTCATCGTGACCCGTGTTCCTGCTACCCCCACCACGGGCGGTGGCGAACAGATGGTCGTTCAGGATCCGGACAGCAAGTTCTCCTTCGCTCTCCGCTACTGGTACAACTGGCAGGCCGGTAAGCACAATATGTCGGCTCTCTGGCTCGTTGGTTCGGCTGTCGGTAACCCGGCCGCTCTCCAGCGCATCAAGTTCACCGACTAATCACTTTCGGGGGAGTTTAAAATCCCCCAAAGCGACAATGCGAAGCCCACTCCCCGCGCCACGGGGGGTGGGTTTCTTATTTTGACAGTGGGCTAAACCCATGTCGGGAATCACGGACGAATGGGCTTTAGACGCCTCGGAGATCCTTTCCGAGATACCTAAGGCTGTGACCGTTAAAAACGTCCCAGCAGGGACGCCAGTGGCCTTAAACGCCTTGATGTCGCAGCCAGCCATCATGCAGGACTTGGAAACGGGTGGTTTCTTAAACCATACGTCTTTCGACATGAAGTTCCTGCGGACGGACGCCGCTGCCAACCCGGGGCTGATTGCCTTCGGGAATGTGGTGGCCTATGGGGGTCAGGAGTTCCGCATTATGACGGTCACCGACCGTCTGCCCTCCGCCTGGGTCATCGTCAAAGTCCAGACGAAGGTTCAGTAATGGCCTTGGTGGTCACAGTCCGAAAGGGCGTCAAGGTGGACTATACGGAGTTCGCCAAGCACATTGCTTTGTACATGATGGTAATGCGTAAAAGCATTACGGACGTCGTAAAGCAGCAGGCGCGGCTGTTTGCCAAGGATATGTGCGACTTTACTCCTCCGTTTTCGGGAGCGGTACCTGCCATTAGCAAGGGTGGCGAAGGCGGGTTTGGAAACAAAGCTCGCAACAAAGGCCAAGCCGCTGTCAGCCGGGATGTCCGCAAGATTTTCGCTCCAATTGCCCAAGCCCCTGCCGCAGGGGTGGCCGCTGCCGGCAATGTCGGAGTCCTGAACGCCTGGGCAACCGCCAAGCTGAAACTGCCAGCCCCGCACCAGCCCGAATACATTTTCAAGATGATCGCCGAACGTGGCATCATTGGCCAAGGTGAGTTTGACTACTTCAAGCGAATTGAGGAAAGGCAGGGTTCACCGCGCACCCGTTTCCTCATGGGTACGACCCAAGGCTCCATCAAGTCCATCCACGAACAGAGGCGCGGCAAGCCGTCCTACAAAGTCTACGAGACCGGCAAGACCGAAAAAGTCTATGTGGATGACTGGAAACCAGTAGAAAGATATATTAAGCGAGTCCAGCAGCGCGTTGGCAAACTGAAGTCTGGATGGTACTACGCCGGCCAAAAGCTCGGAAAGATGCCCACTTCCGCTTGGATTGCCAATCAGGGTGCAGGCACGATGGTCTATGCCCCTCGCCTAACTGGCCCTGATCCAATCGTAAAACTTGGTTCCACCGTAGGCCGTAACTACAGCCAAGGTTACCACTTCATGCGTATGGCCATGAACCACCGGGCCTTTGCCATGCGTGTGGCCATGCTCAAGCATCTTCAGGCACCGCGCAACCACGGCAAACTTATCGACGTCATCCGCCGGCTCCAAGGCGGCTTTGATCTATCTCTTACCAATACACCATAATGCCCGCCCCTACCTTCTTCAGCTTTCGCACCGTCCTTGAGAACAAGGTGGCCGCTTACTTGACCCCGCTGTTCCCAGGCGTGACCGTCCACAAGGGCGTGACCGACGAGATTCGGGTCATCCCCATCATCATTGCTCACGCCGAGTCCAGCCAAGCCGTTGCCGACCTAGGTTCCAACACCCTTGGCAATTACACGGCGACCCTTAAACTGTACATCTACTCTTCAGCCGACGACGAGACCCTTGAAGCCCACCGGGCTAGGGTCGTCGAGGTGATCGGAGCCATGCGCGATGTGCTGGCCCTCCAGGCACTCTGGAACCCTACCACGGACGGGCAGCTCTACGACCTTTGGATTGCCAATGACGAGGAAGGCATGAGCCAGCGTCGTTACGGGAATGTCATCGAATACACCGTCTGGGGGGTCATGCCGACCGCCCCTTGACACTTGGCTAAACCCATACGACTATGCCTGGCACCTCTAAAGATTATGGCGTGGCTCACTTTTACGGGCTTCGTGACACTCGCACTTATATGACCGTGCAGTCAGACTCGACTGCCCAGTCTTTTAAACTGGATGTTGAAGTTCCTGACGAGTCTGGCCGTGTTATCACCGACCGCCTAGACGACCTTTTTATTGAACTTTCTATCGAAGGAGTTTTGCTTGCCTCTGATCTGATTCCCCAAAACGGAGATACGTTCACTTATGGCGGTGTCACTTGGATCACGAAGTCTATTGAAGACAAGGGTACCAACAAGGACTTCCGTAAAGTTTCCGTCAAGGGCGTCAAGTATCAGGAAATCCTCTAATAGGCTGGCATCCGATGGATGCTCGCTATCTAAAGGCTACGACCGTCCTGTCCCACCAAAACATGGTGTGCGGCAGGACGCTTCGTGCTTTCTGTTTGCGGCATAGGGTTGCCTTGGAGGCAATCAAGTCTCCGTTCATTGATCCTGTAAATAGCAAGTTTGACCCGGTGCAGGTTGTAATGGCTGCGCGAATTCTATCGACCTACGACAAGGAGGAGATGGCACGTCCTCTCTCCCTTATCGAAAAATTGTACATGGCCCGTATGGCCATGAGCAAGAAGTACTACTCGCGCTGCATTGGAACCATTATAGGGTGCATCCAAGTCTCCCTTTCTTACCCGAAGTTCTGGGAAAAGGATGATAATAAAAAGGAAAACAAGAAGTTTGAATCTATTCCATTTCCCTTGTCTTGCGTTGCCAGCCTGTGCCGTAACGGCGTTAGCTTAGAAGAAGCCTGGACGATGCCGGAAGGCGAGGCCGTATGGATGTCGATTGCCAACGCCATTTACAACGGTGCTAAACTTGATGTCTTATCCACAGAAGAGGAAAAGGACTTGGAAAAGTTCAACGAGCAAATTGAATCCTACAAGAAGGCCAACAATCATAACTAACGCATATGGCCGATCTATCAGTAACAATTGGGTTAGACCAGAAAGAGTTGGAGAAAGGTCTTGCCGACGCCGGTAAGTCCATCGGCGGTATGGGCGGCAAAGGCGATGCTGAAAATCCTTTCCAAAGTGCTGCCAACCAGCTCGGAACCGCGCAAGGTATTGGTAGCCTGGTGGCTGGCCCTATCGGTGGAATGATTGGCGGATTTATTGACGCCTTTGGTGCCATGATTTCTTCGGTCATGGCCAAGGTAAAAGAGCTGGCGGACTACGCACAACAAATTCGCAGAATCTCGCTTACGACGGGCATTAGCATTGATCAGGTTCGCCAGCTTGAGTCCATCGGCCAGGCGTTCGGCGTTAGCCTTGAATCCATGTCCCGGTCGGTTGTCGAGTTCACGCGCCGCATGGGTGAAGCCCGAATCAAGGGCGGAGAGGTGACCAACCTTCTTGCAAAGATGGGTGTTGGTATGAATGAGATTGCAGACGGAAGTTTTGATGCCACCAAGGCAATGAAGTCATTGGCTGACTCTTACGCAGCCGGAACTGACGAGGCGACATTGCTGTATTACGGCACCAAAATGTTTGGTGATTCGTTCAAGGAACTATTGCCCATCATCAAGGCTGGTTCCAAGGCTATTGATGACGCCGCTTCCACTTACCTAACCGCAAATGAAACGGCCACGGGGGCATTTGGCAGGTTTGGTCAAGATATGGATAATTTTGGTCGTTCCTTTAAGAATTTCTGGATCAACCTTGTTGGTTCTGTAGTCGAAGTTTTTGAAGTGGCCATTTCCCGCATCAACAACATGAACGATGCTGGATTTTGGAATCCTTTTGAGTCACCTGAAGACAAGGCAAAGCGCGTCATTAAGAACGCTCCTAAGTACATGACCAACGAGGAAATCATCAAATTCGCCCTTAAAAATGATTACAGCGAATCCGAACAAGAAGACGCTCGTAAGGAACTTGAAAAACAACTGAAGGGTGATGGCAAGAAACTAACCCCATTTGGACTTTCCGAGGCCGGCGCGGCGTCCCAGCTCCAGCAGATGGGCGGGGGCGACATCTTCGGGGCGGTGGCCTTTACGCCTATGGAACGGATTGCTACGGCAACCGAAGAGACAGCCAAAAACACCCGTCCCGATCTTACACCCGCCACGCGCACCCCTGACGAACTATCCCGATAACCATGTCTTCAGCTTCTAACACAGTAATTAAATATGGGGATTTTCTAAATACTCCCGTCCCGCAACCCGGATGGCAGGTCGAGGCCGACGGCTTTGGGCTTCTCCAGGCACAATGTAAATTTAAGTGGGACATCAGTAAGCGAGGTTTATTCCCGACCACATTTAAAAAGGGTTTTAAACTTTCAAATTTTATTCCAGGCGTTGAATCACCCTATTCCAATATGGGTCTTTGGAGGGCTAACATGACAACCGACAAGAGTAATGTCTTAACCATCACGGCGGATTTCTGCGGTATTGATCCTAGCGTAAACGGAGGATCAAAAACAGAAACCCAGATGGCTATGACCGGGGCAACTGGCTCCGAACCTATCGAGCATCACCCTAATTTCTTAGTGCAGAACCTTGAGACTGGTGCTTACAGTATGAATGTTCTTGCTGGGTTTCCTCCTGCTTCTGGATGGAATCCATCGCTTACACCTGCAATCAATCCAAGTAGCGGCGTTGGAGGAAACCCCAATCGCGCACTCTGGACACCCAAAGTCGCCAATGGGGGTGCAACGCAAGGTCAACAGTTTGTGGGCTTCTTGCCCAACCAAGACCCGGCAGAGTATTCCGCTGGAAATATTAACATTAAAGCTGGCATTAAGAATTACTATAAACCGTCAAACACGATGCGTTGCTTGTTTTATGTTGATACTGAATCTGCCGCACTGGCTTTTGCATCTTATGTTGGATGGACGACAAGCGGTGCGGTCTATCAAGTTCCTAGCGCATACCAACAACTTGCCACAGGTGGGTACGGGGGATGTCTTATTTATAAGGCCGTCTGGCAATCGCAAATTCGACGAGCATTCCTCATCACGAATTGCTCAGTTGAACAATTTGGAGGCATTTGGAAGCTGACCGCCGATCTGATGCTCTCTGGATTGGGTGGCTGGGATAGGGACATTTATCCTAACCTAGACGGGCCTACCTAATGCGTTCTATAGCCGGATTTAACGGATCGTCCATCAATGGTTCCTTTGCAGCAGGGGAATCCATTTCTGCCTCCGCGCTGAACAAACTCGCCACGGGTATCGATGCTACCCGTACTATGCCGAGTAATGATATCCTCTTTCAGGCTAATACTAATGGTACTGCGTACACGCTGCCACAGCAGGTATATTACGGCCCTACGGGTAGCCCACTAGACCCTAGATTAGACGACGACAAAGTCACCATTCAGCCTGGTACCGTCAACCGTTACATCCCGAAGATTGATGGGAATTATATTGATAAGGTTCCAGCTCCGAAAATCACTGTCAGTGCCGATGGCTATATTTTGGTTAAGGTGACTCACGAACCTCAAAAGTATTTTCCACGGACGGCTGAAATCGTGTTTCTTCCCGTTGCAACTCCCCCGGTTGATGTTGATACGATTAGTTACTATCCTCTGGCCAAGGTTAATAAAAATGAAACGGGCGGAATAACTTCTTACTCTTTGCAATATTTCAGCAAAGGAAACCTAATTGTTAACCGACTAAAATCCGGCCAAGGCGCGGCGACTTGGTGGTGGGACGTCATCAATTAAATGTTTGATCCTTGGGAGCCAGCCACGCCGTACTCCCCGGGGGCGTTAGTAAGTTATAACGGATTAGAATATTTCCGTTCTAATTTCCCCCTCACACAAACGATGGGTACTCCTCCAAATCAGGAAATGAGTACCGACCCTCAAGGAACCCCTATCAGAACTTGGAGTCTCTGGGGAGTACAACCAGAAGCCTACAACCCTAAAAGAAACAGGCTTGTCCCTCGTTACTTTAGGCTTGTCGAAGAAAACCCTCAAACGACTCCCAATACATACCAAGGGATGACGGATTTCCAGCAGAGTGCTTACGACAATGAATTCAATAATCCCAGCCAGTTTGATTTGGATTTAACGAGAGGCTATGCCCTAGAGATGGATCAGGACGGAGCTGGGTTCTTGCCGGTGCCGCAGGACAAGTGCGGAGTATGCTTGCAACAATGGCAAGAAATTGGAGACCCAAAAGTAATTTTTCCAGAAAGAGGGGTTGGTGCAGCATTATTCTATCGTATCAACCTTATACTAGTAAATGGGAAGTGGGTTCCAGATTCAAACGCGCAAAAGCCTTATGTATATTATGTTTTTCTTATCTTTAACCATCCCCTTTATTTTCGTCGCTCGTTTGAATTGTCTTATCGTTATTCAAACAGATTAGGGATAGAATTTGAAGTAACTCATACTTACACTCCTACGGACGATAATTACGGGAGGGCAGGCGGAAATACTTACATTTTCCCAAACAATGGGACTGAGACTTATTTTCAGCCTAGCAACGCCGCCTGGACGTTCCAATTAGCAACAGAATATGATAACTTGGTGTCTATTTGGATTAAAGAGATTGAGTCTAATGACTGATTTGGGCTTATTGACATACGGCTAAACCCAAACGGCGAACCTATGTCCTGTACCCATCATCAGTTTAAGCGTGGGGTCACCTTTAATGGGGTGGGAACCTATACCACGGAGCCAGGCTGGCCGGCAGACCTTACTGGGGTGACCATCGTCACCGCGCTGCTCGACGCCCGTAACCAGCTCCACTATCTGGATGTGGCCATTACCAGCCCTACCACCTTTACGGTTTCCTCCAACCTGACCCAAGAATGGCACCCCGGAACCGCTTACTGGGATATCAAGTTTTACGAAAATACGACTGAAATTTTCTATTCGGCTACCGTCCGATTGGAAATTTTGCCCAACGTCACCCCTAACAAAGTTTCTAACTGATGTCCTTCACAATCAGCATTAACGACCAAGCCGCCTTTGAAGTCCAGTTTGCTGGCCCTGCCGGCCCGACCGGCCCTCAAGGCCCGCAGGGCATTCAAGGCATTCAAGGCATCCAAGGCGTCAAGGGTGATCAAGGCGACCAAGGCATTCAAGGTATCCAAGGCATTCAGGGTATTCAGGGTGTCAAGGGCGACAAAGGTGATCAGGGAGACCAAGGCATTCAAGGCATTCAAGGTATCCAAGGTGACAAGGGCGACCAAGGCGACCAAGGTGACAAGGGTGACCAAGGCGACCAAGGCCCCAAAGGCGATCAAGGAGATATTGGCCCCAAGGGCGACCAAGGTGATCCAGGCGTTGGCGTTCCTGCTGGCGGTACAACGGGTCAGTCTCTCGTCAAGTCCAGCAATTCCGATTACTCCACCGCCTGGGCCACGGTCTCCAGCAGCACAGCATGGGGCAGCATCACTGGCACCCTCTCTTCCCAGACCGACCTTCAGAACGCGCTGAACGCCAAGCAGTCGACGGCTGGGATGACGTCCTATTTGAGCAAGGCGGGGAACCTCTCTGGCCTTACCAGCCTTTCCACGGCCCGAGATAATCTTAACCTAGGTACGGCCAACACCCCCGCTTTTGCTGGCCTTGATGTCCTCGGCAGCGGAGGCAATCAAACACACCTGACGCCGACTAGCCTTACGCTGACGCAGACTGGCTCTGGCATCTTCACGATCCAGCCATCTCAGGGTATCGTCTTCCCAGACTCGACGGTGCAGACCACTGCCTACCCCGGCCCGGTCGGAGCTACGACTTGGGGAAGCATTATTGGTAGCATTGTCAATCAGACGGATCTCTACAACGCTCTGTATGCCAAGCTCGACACTGCGACTGCCGCTTCGACCTATTACCTTCAGACGAACCCGGCAGGTTTTATTACGTCCTCGGCTCTGACGGGCTACGCAACGGAGTCTTGGGTCACTGGGGAGCTTGGATCTTATCTACAGCTTTCAGGCGGAGCGATGACGGGTTCAATTACCAACTCAACCGCCACCTACGATACTGAGATGGCTGGCGACCTGTTCGGCGTCCAACTCTCTGCGGATCACACGAAGGGAACGACCGTTCAGTTTAACGGTTTAGACACTTACGACGGCGCAAGCCACATGACTGTCACCCCGACCGGGCTGACTTTCCCTGACGCTACTGTCCAGACTACTGCTTACACGGGTGGTGGTGGCACTTGGGGTTCCATCACCGGGACTCTCTCTAATCAGACGGATCTTCAAAGCGCGCTCGATGCGAAATACGACGTTACTAATCCGGCTGGGTTTATTACCTTTGGTGACCTGACTGGATACGCCACCGAGTCTTGGGTGACCGGGCAGGGTTACATTACTTCTGGATATTTACCTAACATTCAAACCGATATTGGTTTTGATACGAGCATCGGAACGCCTCAGACTCAACGCCTACTTATAGATGGCGTATGTGAATTGAGTCCGGGATCTGGCATCACTCAAGCTCGACTTAATTTCAGTTCAAACTCACAACCGAATTCTCCTGTAAACGGAGATATGTGGGTAAATCATACCTACGGTCTTAATGTGGTATGGGGTGGCATTACTAACCTGATGGCTACTCAGATTTGGGTCAATGGTAACCTTAATCTGAAAGCGAGCTTATCTGGCGCTACTTTCACCGGGAAGGTCAACCTCGCAACGCTTGGCGTAGCCACCCCTAGCATCAACCTTGGAGGTCAATGCGACTCGGCTCCAGCGTCAGCGGCTAACGGCGACATCTGGATTTCAAACGCCGCTGCTCCCAAGCTGACATATAAAATGGGAGGTGTTAACTACAACCTGCCCGTCCTAAATCAGTTTAACACCTTCACCAATCAAATGGTGATTGATACGACTTCTGCTACGACTGCCGCGCTGCGCGTCACTCAGCGTGGAGCTGGCAACGCAATCGAGGTCGAAGACTCTACGACCCCGGACGCCACAAAGTTTGTCGTGGATCAGTTTGGCAAGGTCGGAGTCGGAACTGCCCCGGACGCTACTGCGGCCATCAAGGTTGATGCCAACGGTATTTCGTTCAATGGCCTAGTCTTCAACCCTACGGCTACCTCTGCACATACTGGAGGCTCAGACACGCTCGACCTCCTAGTGACCATTAACGGAACCAACTACCGTCTCGGCCTTCGACCCGCTTAATATGATTACCATCCTTGTCTGCACCCTCATCGGCTTCCTCGGCGGCTTCTACGCTGGCGTCAAGAACGCCAAGTCTGCCAAGGTCGAGAAGGCTAAGTCCATCCTCGACCAACTCAAGGGGAAGTAAGTCGTGCGCGTCCTTCTGGCTGTCTCTGTTCTGATGGCTGGATGCTCCACGTCGTCCCAGGCTCCGCTGCCTAAGCAGCCGGACGCCCCGACCTCCGAGGCATTGGTCACGACCGTTGGCAAGCAGTGGGATACCGCTGATCAGAAAGTCGCTGCCTCGGTGACTATCGCCAAAGAGAACGCAGACAAACCAGAAGTTGTCCGAGGCGAAACCTCCGTGGCCCTGTCTTACCTCCCCTCCCCATCCCCGGAGGAATTGGCCCTTGCCCGTCAACGCGCAGCCAAGGCTGACCAAAAGGACTATGCCCAGGCGATAGACTTTGGCAAGAAGCTCCTAGCCACCATTGATATCAACTGGGCCAAGGTCGAGGCCGACAATAAGGAAGCCAAGCGGGTCTCAGACCTCAAGGATGCCCGTATCAAGGAACTCACCGGCGAGGTCGAGCAGGCCAAGAAGGACGCCGCCAAGAACATCTGGACTATCACGGGTGCCGCCCTTGCCGTCATCGGTGCCGTTGCCACGGCCTTTACCGGCCCCAAGGTAGGCATCCCCCTCATTCTCTGCGGAGCCTTCTGCGGAGCCGTCCCCTTCATTATCGACTCCGAGTACTTTTCCTACATCGCCGGAACGACCCTTGCCGCCTGCGCGGGACTGGGAATCTGGTTCGTCTGGGATAAAGTCAGGGACTCCAATAAAGCATCTGACTATGAGCCGCCGAAAGTCTAAAGTCGTCTGGGTGAAATTAGGCCGTCAGAAAGCCTGGGGCCAAGCGACTATCGGCGAAGGGCTGATTGAAATTGATCCGCGCTTGGGTGCCAAGCGGCAGTTGGAGGTTTTGTGCCATGAGCAGGGGCATCTAACTTTCCCAGAAAAATCAGAAGCAGAAATTGACCGATTGGGCAAAGACCTTGCTGCCGTTCTCTGGGATCAGAATTACCGCCGGGTGCTGCTCCAGCCAAACTCTAAGCCCCCCAAGATTTCGTGAGTCCCCCTCCACCCATTAACCCCGACGACATCTCTAGGGAAGTCAAAGACGGCGTCGTAGCTGGCGTCCTAGGGGGCTTGGCGATGGTTGCCCGACTCCTCCTATCAACCGAACCCGTATCCCCCGGCTGGGTGGTCCGCAGGGTGCTTGCCGCCGCTATTACCGCCGCCTTGGTCGGCTACGCCATCCAAGAGCATATCCAGTCGCCTGGCCTTCGCATGGGGGTCGTAGGTGCCAGCGGCTATGCCGCGCCCGAATGTCTCGACTACCTGATGAAGTACATCAAGGCCAAGGGGCAGGCCGAGGTAGCCAAAGTCACCAAAACCGCCAATGGCAAAAAGAAACCATCCAAGCGCGGCAGGGGGAAGTGAAAGCAATCTGCTGATTGCCGTCATGGGGCTGGTAGTCGCTGCCGCCCTTGCTGCCATCATGTCGGCTTGGATTGCAGGGTTCGTCCTAGACCAGCTCCAGTCCACCGAGGCGATGGCCATGATTATCACCGACGGGGGCATCAAGTCCGACTCCAAGGATTTAGAGCGGAATATGAATGCGGCGACCCTAGCCCTTCAGTCTTGCCGAGACTTGGGCTGGGCTTTGGGCGTAGGCTGTTTGGGGGTCGGGTTGGCAGTAGTAGTCAGACTACGGAAGAAAAGCCTGCCACGGGCTTCCTAGGCGGCTTTCTTGGGGTACGGAAGGACTGGGTACTTCAGCTTCTTCATCAGTTCCTTCTTACGAGTCTTGGAACAATTAAAATAGATATACCGATACTTCATGCTGCTGAAGTACTCTTCGACCATATCTGGGCCAAATTGATCTATAATGTCCTGCTTGGCCATGCGTTCACGCCGGCGGTAGACCGTGCCGCCAGAGTTGCCCGAGGCGTTCTTTGGCCTGAAGTACTTCATCTTGGGGCTGATACCCGTATAAATCCAGTTCGTTGCTTGGTAGATGTACCCAATATGCCCCTGCTCGGAATCCGCAAATGACACGATAATTTCAAAGGGGCATTGCCTAATGGCTTGGCCGACAAAGAAGCTTTCCGTGTTCTTGGGCATCGAGTCCTCAACCCATAACCTATTGAACTCGACCACGTTCTTGCTTTCGTCGTCGCCGCAAATGCCGTTGCAAAGAGTGTAGGAAGACGGCTTGCCGAAGACAATCACGCCGACAAGCCTGCCTTGCTGAAAGAAGTCATCGTTGGTCGTCTCGTTGGTGAATAAGCCAAACGACGCTGAACAGGAACATTCCCTGTGCAGGTAATGATTCTTAACGATGGTATCCATTGCCAACCTATATTCGATAGGTCTTACCGTGAGCGTAGACACGATGCTCATGTGTCGTATTTGGTGCCTTGGTAGTACAGCGCGGCACCCACCTTGCGGGGTTCGATAATTCCGTTCGTGACCATAGCCTTGATAAGGGCTTCCGCCTGGTCGCGCTGTAGTTTGTGATCCGACACCAGTTCCTCTAGCAACGCCCCCCGGCTGATGCGGGGCTTGGACTCAAAGTGACGGTACTGCTGCCCGACCTTGAGTAGTTCAAAGCCGCCGGCCAAGGGGGCGACCTCCCATAGCACCCGATCATCGGCGTGTTTCAGTTTGATGGATAGGGTAGGCTTGCCGTCGGGCGTCCGCATCCCAGCGAGCTTCCCGCGCTTAGTCAGGTTGAACGAGAACACGGGCAGTTCCTTCGACTCACGCCTGATGTTGATAATGGCCCTCGCCCAGTTCACTAACTCGGAACTCCCGATACCGCTGTACATTTGGTCGGACACCGTCTGGCCGTCCTTGACCTCCTGCGGCTTCGGCTTGCCCTCATGGTGGATAAAGACCATGATGCACCCCGTCTCCTGAAGCACGGGCTGGACAAGGTTACGAAGGAAGTGGGAGCAGACCTCCTGCTTGGATAGGTCACCCCCCACATAGGACAGCAGCGGATCGGCGACAAGCACGTCCAGTTTATGCCTTACGATAATCTTCCGGCACAGGTCGACGAAGTCCTTGCCCGTCTTCGACGCCTCGGTGAAGAACTTCAGGTTCGTCTTGCACAACGCCTTCTCTTCCGGGGACAGACGCATTCCAGAACTGACGCCCTGATAGGCTTCGGCAAGGTCTCCGATATCGCATTCGGCTTGAACGACTGCGATTTTGAGAGGGTGAATGACAGGTATCCCGAAGAGTTCCCGACCGATTGCCCAAGAAGCTGCCATCTGCATGACAAACGACGACTTCCCGATGCCTGATTGACCTGTAACGAGTAGCGAGCCACCACGGCATAGGTACCGACCGTGTCCGACGACGTGGTTAGGATCGTTTCTCGTATCATAGTTTTCCAAGGTTTCCGTGCTGACTTCTTGTGGAAAGTCTTGTCCTTCCCGCCAAGCAACGAAGTCATCCCAGTCCAAGGCTCCCGTTTTGAAGGCGACAATTTTCTGTTCGTTCTCCCCGCGCATGACTCCGCCGAGGCGGCTCCACCGGGACGGGTTCTTGTTCTGCGGGTCGGGTTCATGGTCGGAAAGGTAGTCATACACCGTATTACGTCGCTCTTCCCATTGCTCCTTGGTCTGGGCGTCGACGCGCACCCAGGCGTGAACCGACTTGCCGCCCGAGTCGACGAGCAGGCTGATGGGCAGGTTCGATTGCTGGAAGATGGCCACCTGTTCGTCCTTGGGCTTCTTGTCGAACTCGACCAAGACATGGCGGTAGTTGGACACCGCACCGTCCGTACCCGTGAAGTCGTCGGGCGTAAAGGGGTTGATGCGAATCCATGCACCCGACTCGGTGCCGGCGAACTTAGCAGCCCCCACGGCTCCGGGGCCGAAGAACTTGGTGATCCACTCGGCGCGGGTCAGGAAGATGCCCTTCGACGCCGGGAACCACTTACCCTCGTCGGTTTGGCCGGCCTCGTTCGTGATGCAGATGATGTCCTCGTTCGTAAAGCAGTTCAGCAGGACATCAGCGGTCGTGAAGGGCGTCTGGGCGTCGGCCAGCTCGGCGACACGGTTAGGGTCAAAGACGAAGCGACCGTTCGCACCGACCCTACGCTCCGTACCCTTGGCAAGCCATCCCTTCTGGCGTTCGTGGGGCTTGACGTAGGCGTCATTCAATTTGTGACGCAGGTCTTTCTCAGACCACGGCGGCGAGCAGCGGAGGTTGAACTCCTGAAGCAGCGACCAGGCGTCCGACCACGGCAGGTCGAAGCCGTTGGCCAATATGCTGGCTGCGCGGTAGGTGGCGGGGTGTCCGCCTTGGCCGGCGACGGCGGCTGGCAGCTTGGCGAGATAGGCTCTCGCCCCAGAAATACGATCTTCGGTGGTCATGGTGGCTATGACTTTGGGAGTTAGGCTTTAGCTTCGTACTCTTCAATCCTATTCCCAATCCAACGCATCACAGGTACTGCCATGCTGTTTCCGGCAGCCTTGTATTGCGGCCCGTCTGGACATTCTTCCGCTGGCTTACCCTTCCAAGGAATACGCCCCCAGTTATCGGGAAACCCCTGCAAACGGTAGCACTCATTTGGAGTTAACCTCCGAACAGCCATAGGCTTTACAAGAAGCCCCTCACTACCTCCTCCAAGGTCACCGCCGTTTGCACGGATTGTTCCAATCCCCTCCGAGTATTGACCAAAACTGCTAGGGGTAAAGGCTACTGGGTCTACCACAAGGTCTTTAGAATCCTTGTAATCCCTTGCCATCAGGGTTGAATCTGATCCGTCGTTTCCGTATTTTCCGATTGCTTGAAAATCGAAGTACTGGCCCTCTGCCTCAACGCTTGCTCTAGCATCGCCGGCAGGGCCTTTCCTCTTTTTGTTGCCCGTCTCAAGATACCCGCGCACGCCTTCGGTGATAGATAGAACCTCTGCGGCAGCTCGCCAGTCTCCAAGACACGCGACAACGAAGACTCGCCGACGCCGTTGAGGCACTGCTCTTGGCCCTCCGACGTACTGAGCGTCCAGCACTCGGTAGGCGAACCCATACCCGAGTTCGACCAACGCCCCGAGGAAGGAACCAAAGTCCCGTCCTCCTCCCGAAGACAGGACACCGGGGACGTTTTCCCAGACAATCCAGCGGGGCTTGAGTTTGTCAGCCAGCCCAAGAAAGGTGAGAGCGAGGTTTCCCCTTGGGTCGGTGAGTCCTTTGCGGAGTCCTGCGACAGAGAAAGACTGGCAAGGAGTTCCTCCGACCAAAAGGTCGATTGAACCGAGTTCAAGGGGCCACGACTGATATTCGGTGAGTGATCCATAGTTAGGTACGTTGGGGAATCGGTGTTTGAGGATGGCACATGGGAAGGGTTCGATTTCGGAGAATCCGACTGGAGTCCAGCCAAGGGGATGCCAAGCGACAGAGGCGGCTTCCATTCCGGAGCAGACGGAGAGGTAACGCATAGGAAAGTAGCGATGTATTGATCCGTGCCTGTGGCAACGGTAAAAGTTTTGTCTTCGTAAAAAAGCATACCAGTACCGCCCTTCCCAGAGCGGATTGGTGCGCCTTTAGTACCAGAGTAATTACCCCCCCCCCGTACCTTGAAGCAAATGGGTTTCATTTCCCATAGAAATACTTCATCTGGATACGGCGTCCATCAAAAAATCGTAACCGCAACTGTTTCATCTCGCCGGCCTTGACCAGTTTCAAGACCCAGTCCCGCGCCGTCGTTCGGTGGACTTTCCATTCGTCACATAACTGATCAATGTGCTTGTAGCCTTTGGGAATCTCGTCGACATCCTTGGCCCTAAGTTTCCAGAGCTTCTTCAGTACTTCGTTAGAGTTCATACGGGTAAAATCCATTCGTCCTGATCGTGCGGCTGCTCATGCACCCACGGGATGAGTTTGTCGTCGGTATAGTAGCCGAAGACCATGCCTTGGCTCCAGGCGAAGGTGGCCCTGCGCGTATTGGCGTAATCCATAGCCCCCCGGCGGGTCAGGGTGCCGACGCTGATGCCCGTTGGGGTATCGTCTCGGCGTCCCGTCATTCGACCAACCTTGTGGGTATGGGCGAAGATCACGTTGCCGTACATCTCGGCCATGTCCCGTGGGGCATTCTCGCCGTACACCGTGCCGTGCGTAAACTTGTAGTTGGCCAACTGAAACGCCTGCCAGATTCCCGTGTACTCTACGAATAGGGCTTTCCGCTTTCGGCAATGCTCGGTGATGTCGTTGATAAGGCGAATTGCGTACCCAGAGTAAACTTCGTCGTCCGAGGCGGCTTCGCGCCAGAGGCGGACTTCGTGGTTGCCGGCCAGAACGACATTCGGGCGGAGCTGGTCCAAGAACTTTAGACCCCCGCCAATGTCGGGTTCAACGGAGTCGCCCTTTCCCCTAGCCGACGACATGAACGGGGTCATGTCAACAAAGTCGCCTAGGTGGACGGTCATGTGGGGCTTCCAGCGTTCCTTGAACTTTAGCACCCCATCGATGGCCTTCGGATCGGCGTACATCCCGTGGGAGCAGCCGACCGCCATGAACCGCTTCCAACCTTTGTTGATGTTCATTGTGTACTGTTAGGCAGGTGTTTAGGGGGTCGCCCTGTGCCAGAGTAGACAAAGGATACCCCCATGCGGTTGGCGGCTTCCTGCACGGCACGGAGGCCGTACTCGTAGGCGTAGGCAGTCTCCTTGGCCGTCATGCCGTGCTTGATGCCTTCAACAACGGCTAGACGAGCCGGCGGCTTGCCGTAGCGGTTGCGTGACTTAACCCCGCTCATCGGTTCAGCAGATTGACCGCCTGGTGGTCGCCATTGTGCAATTCCCAGAAATCGACGTTGGAACGCTTCAGGGTCGGCAGCACGGTCTTCTTCCACTTGGCCAGCTCGTCGGCGTACTCGTCCCGGCTGTAGGCCACGAACTCGGGATGCTCGACCTTGCCACCGTCTAAGATGACCAGCAGCGCGTGGCACCGCTTGGGCATCTTATGGGTGTACTGGGTCAGATTGATAGGGGGCTTTCTCATTTGGTATGCTTAGAGGGTTTAAGGGAAAGGCCGAGACGCTTGGCAGCGGAGTAAAGGCTTTCCAGGCGGACGCCGTGCTTGGCTACAACTTCGGCGTAGGTCAGGCCGGCGGCGTGGCCTTCGACCACGGCTTGCTTAACCAGGCCATAGGCTTCCTTTCGGTTTAGACGACGGGTTTCCATTGGTTGAGGGGTGGAGCCATAAGTTTAGTCCAGCGATCACGGTCGGCCTTTAGAGCCAGCGCGGTTTCCTTAATCTCGATGGGGGTCTGCTGCTTGCGTCCGGGTCGCATAATTTCGGGGCGACGCTTCTTCATGGCTGGGGGTGGGCGTCTGGAGTGATAGCCGTACCGCGCGTAATGGCGTCGGTCAGCCGTTCGATTTGACCGCAAAGCATGGCAGACGTGTCTAGTTCCTCGTCCAGCTTCTGGTCAAGGTAGTCGCAGTTGTTTTGGAGCCGCTCGACCTCGGCCTGCAATAATGCATAGTCCGACCAATTTACCCAATCACCTTTTGCAAACTCATGCATGAGTCCGACATACCCGCCGCAAAGATATCGCTTTGGCTTAATCACGGCTGCTTCCCCTCCTTAGCGGCTTCCCAGCCGTTTTTAGCGGCGTTCCATTCTTTAACGCTCCCAAACTGCGGGAGGTCTTCAGCCATCGCATCACCGGCTTTGATGACGCGCTCGTATTGATGGGACGGCACGGCGGTGACAAAGGACGATTCACGCAGCCTTTGGTTCTCGGCCTTGAGTTCGTTACAACGGGCGTCCAGCTCGTCGCAAATCTCTTTCCAGCGGGGCAAGTCGGCCCATGCCCTGACCATCTCAGCCCACTTATCTGGATCAACGGGAATGAATTTGCTCATCTGAGTTTCTTCCATTCGGAGTATTTGATGACCCCAAGTTTGGGCGTATTCTTGTAGTATTGCTTACGCTCGGCCTCGGACGTCTTGCGGATGATCGTGATGACCATCTTCTCCAAAACTGGAAGCATCAATTCGTCGTACTGCGTTTCCGTGTTGCGGGTCATTACAGTCCAGTTTTTGCCCTCGTATTTAATGTCACTCATCGGTAGATGTGGTAGATTTCGGACGCTACGGCGCGGACCCCCGCAGGGTCAACCGCCAATCGGGTGTGCAGTATCTGCATCGAGGCCATCATGTCAGCCAAGCTGCCAGCCTCTTCGTCGTTCGCCGGCCCAAAGCCTGGACGCTGAATCTCGACTGTCACAATCTGCACTTCAAGGTGCTTGGCCAAAAACAGGTACTCGTTCAAGTACCGCCAGTCGGAGATGAGGGCAATAGGGCGAACATCCAGCGGCGCGTAATCCATAAACAAGGCCACTTGGGCGTTCAGGTGCCGAGCAAAGATGTCTTTGTCCACCCCCCGGAGGGTACGTCCCAATTCGACCAGCAGCCCCCGATTCTTGACCTTAAAGTCTTCGGCGTGGAAGTCCCGCTCGCCGGCCTTGAAGACCCCCATCGCCCGAAGGACGTCGTTGGCCCGTTCCTTCAGCACGTCGGCAAACTTAAAGACCTCGCAACGGTTTCCGTTCCCGTTGAAGTGTTCCATCAGACAAGCGGCAAAGGTGTCCTTCCCCGCGCGAGCGACCCCGGTGATCATAAAGACCATCGGCTTATTGTTTTTAGGCATCATAGTTTTTTATAAACGGAAAGGGTTTCGTGAACTTTTACGGTATACCCCAAGCGTTTAGCCTGTGGAAGCATGATTTTCACTTTGCTGATCCCAAGCCTTGATACAACGACTTTGTCGAACGGAACGAAGCCAAGCTGGTGCATAATCAGTTCGGTCTGGAAAGTAAGGTCATAATAGACGCCGTCTTCGCGCCAGTCCCCGGTCATAATGCAATACGTAGAACCGCTTGATGCCTTGGCTGCAAACCTTGAAAGCACTTCCTTATATTCCGAAAGAAAGCCCTGCCAGTTCTTGCAACGATCAAGGCCATCGGCCCTCGCATACTTTTCCAAACCCCAGTAAGGCGGGCAGGTAAACAGCCCCTCGTGCTGCGGGACGTCTACCGTGCGAGAATCGGCAAGGGTATTCTTAACCCCATACTTTGCCAGCGCGTTGGCAATAGCTTCGGGAGAAAGGTCGAACCCTTGATAGGCACGGCCATGCCGTTTCATGGCGTCGCCACGTTCCCCCCATCCGGCAAAGGGGTCTACCGTAAAGTTTGCCCCGCGCAGGAAAAGGGCGGCACAAGTTTCGGCCACTTCATAGGGGAAAGGGCTGTATCCGCTTCGGCTAGATTGCTTGTTATGATCCGTATCACCCCGGACACCATGCTTACCCATCGGGCCAATTTCCATGACGGATACAGGCAAGACCTCAAGGTGGTCTGCCGGCTTCGCCGTGGCTGGTATGTGGAATAGGTCTTCCATCTTAGGCATCATAGTTGTCGAAAATGCGTCCATAGATTTTTTGGAGGGGAGATTTAGAAACAGCCCCTTTACCCTGCATTCTCCAGTCGGATGAGATGGCCTTCGACGCCGAGTCCTTCGACAGACGCTCGGCCCCGCGCACCCCAAACTGCTGGAGCTTGCGGACCTGCTTCACGGTGGCCAGATTAAGGGCCTCCCGTGCCTTCAGGCGGGCAATCATCCAGTCGGCCTGATCAGCGGTCATACCACGGGCGTGGACGCCGTGGCGGGCCAATTCCGTGGCTTGGTAGCCGAACATGGCGGACTCGGAGGTCGACGCCGGCAGGACAAACCCGAAAACCGCGCAGGCGACCGATAGGTCGACCAGCCCCAGAGCCTTGGCTTCCTTGGTCGCCGACCGCTGCTCTTCGGAGGCGATACGGCGGAGCATACTCTCCTCGGCCTGACGGTCGCAGGCTTCGGCGGCGTCCAGCGGATCATGCCCACCCTGAATGGCTGCGGACTTAGCCATCGGGTGAACCGTGAAGGCGTCCGCCGGCGTGAAGGAATTCTCCCCGCTGATCCACATGGGGTCGAGGATGAGGCAATCGGTCTTGCCTGGAGCCGTGCGGAGACCACGGCCAATCATCTGGCACCAGAGGGCGCGAGACTGGGTCGGACGCAGCAGGATGACGCAATCGGTTTCCGGGGCGTCGAACCCTTCGGTGAAAAGGTTCACATTGCACAGCACCCGGAGGTCTCCGCGCTTAAAGGAATCGACCGTACCCGAGCGGAACTTGCCCGTGCTGCCGTCAACGTGTCCGGCCTCGACGCCGCGCTGGCGGAGCAGGGCGACCAACTTGACGGAGGTCTCAACCTCGGGCAAAAAGCAAATGGCCTTCTTGCGATCCCAGCGGTTCAGCTCGCTTACAATGGAATCGGCCACGGCTTCAAGGGCGTCGTCGTAACCGCGCAGGCGAATCAGGCTCATCTCGACGGGCATCTTCTGAGCCATCGGGCGGACGAGGTGACCCTGCTCGATAAGGGTGCGAATCGCAATCTCGTAGGCCGGCACGAACCCGACCGTCTCCAATTTCTGTCGGTCGAGGCGATCAGGGGTGGCGGTCACGGCGACCTTCGGGCCGGTGAACACGGCATTAAACTTGGCCCACGAAGAGGCAACGGCATGGTGGGCTTCGTCGAAGACGACCAGCGCGGACGCCTTATCCTCGGCGGAGATGTGGTCGAAGTCGGAGGAGAATACGGACAGGGCTTCGCCCCGAACGCCGAACTTATCCATCGTGGCCTTCGCCTGGTCAATGAGTTCCTTGCGGTGGGCCACGAAGAAGCACTTGCGGTTCGTGCCGGCCTGCCAGCGGAGCATGATGCTGGAGGCGATCACCGTCTTGCCGGCACCCGTCGGGGCAATGATCAGCGGGTTAACGGCCTTGGCGACGAAGGACAGCGCGGCGGTGACGGCTGCTTCCTGATAGTCTCGTAGTTTCAATTCCATGGGCGGGTGGCATCTCTTGTTGTGTATATTGCCGTGGACAACACAAGCACAAAAAAGGAGGAACTTTCGTTCCCCCTAAAGTACCGACTAGACCCCCGTTTAGAAGGGGTTGACCTCGGGGCCACCGGGCAGGCGGGTGAAGAAGGACGCCTGGTAGGCAACCCCCTCCGAACCGTCCTTCTTGGTGTATTTCCGCTCGGTCACGCGCACCTTAAGGCTGCGACCCTTGCCACGGGCCAGAATCTTCTCAAGGAAGGACTCGTCGACCTCCAGCTCTCCGCCGGCAACGTACTCCTTGATCTCGGCGTCGGACGCCGTGGCAGCAAGGAACTGCTCCAGGCGGTCGTGGCCGCCGTTCTTGTCCGGCTTGGCGAACAGGTCGCCAAAGACCGTCTCGCCTTCGCTGGTGACGAAGGTGATGCGGGCGTACAGGTCGGCGCGGGGCGGGAGGTAGTCCTGCTTCGACGCCTGGACGGTCGCCGTGTAGGTGCCGGCCTTGGTCACATACTTGCGATCCTCGGCGGCGTTGGGGTTGAACTTGAATGCCATGATGGTATCTTGTGTTTTGGGTTATGGGTGGATGGAAATTACTGGACCCACTTCGGGAGGGACATGATTTGAACCTCCTGAGGGTAACCGGGGAACTGCTTGAATGTGTTGCAGGAACGGAAAGTCTCTACCGCCGAGTTCATCAGGGCAAGACCTTTTTCGTGCGCGGCGTCGTCGAGCGTGTAACAGGCCCACGCATTAGGACTTTCCTTTTCGACGGCGAGGAAGACAAAGACGTCGGCATCGGCCAAGGTGCGGTACCATGCGGATTGCAAGAAGTAGAGATAATTGGCCACGTCTCTGCCGAACGAAGTCGCACCGGCATCGGCTGTCGTCTTGACGTCTACGACGATACGCTTGCCGGCCTTGGTCGTGATAATGACGTCGAGCTTCCCCTTAATAAGGATGCCGTTCACACGGCCTTCCATCGGCACTTCAGTGATCATGGATTCGCCGTCGCAATCCTTGAATAACTTGTCCAACGCCTGGCGGGCGGCAATGCTGACGTTGGTGACCAGCTCCCCGTCTTTCTGGCTGATGGCTTCCTGACCGGGCTTCAGAGATGACTGGAATGAAGCCCAGATTTCTTTGCCGGCAGACGTTCGTTTGTCGCACTCAGGGGCGACGACGATGGTAGCGTCGAAGACCTTCGGCTCCAGCACGGCCAAGTGAATGAGCGAACCCAGACGCTGCGCGGCGGTCTGCTCGGAACGGTCACGCTCAAGGTACGCCTTGAAGTGAAGGGGTGATCGGATTAATTCCTTCGCGCCGCTCTGGGAGAGTCCGGGGTGGTTTGCGTAGGTGTCGTCGGGGATGATGTTGTTCATGGGATGTAGATGATATGTTCGGTGAACCAGAAGTAGGCGTTAAGGACGCAGGCGGTCGTCGCCACGGCCAGCAGCAGGCACATGAAGATGTAAGCCACGCCTTCGTAGTTGTTCTCCCAGTTTACGTTCTTGCGGGAGACGAGAATGCCGACCCAGAGGAAAGCGAAGACCATGATGGCCAAGGCTCCCGTAAGCAGGTCGAGTATGAGTTTACGTTCCATGTCAGTTCTTCATCAGGTTTCGGTAATTCGCCTGAGCCTGTTCGTCGGAGATACCACGGAGGTAGATCAGTTCCGCCTTGAGGGCGACGTTCTGCTCGCGCAGGTCGTTAAGCTCCAGGCGAACCTCAAAACAGTTCTGGCTCATCTGGTGGACAATCTGCGTGAGTGCCTTAACCTGCTCTTCCGGGGTTCGGTCGGGCAGGGGGCGGAATTCGTGGACGACGATGCCGTCATCCGTGGGTTTGGTGGCTTTGGGTTTTTTCATAGGGAAAAGTATTTGGCTTTGACCGCCGCCCAGAAAGGTCCGGGCTTCTTGGCCAGCGTGTCGGCTAGGTCTGGCGTGATGTCTGCCCAGTCCTGCTCGGGAGTCAAGTGGCCTGTCTCGCGCAGCACGGCGACGGCGGCAGGGCGGTACTCGATATTGATCAATTCGTCGAGCGTGGCGTCTGCCGGCTTCGACGCCTGGTGAATTCGGACACTGGACGGGGCATCAAGCTCTTCAACCGTGTAAGTTCCGAAGCAGCACTCCGGGGCAATGAGGCGGACGCCTTCGCTGATCGCACGGGCGGTAAGCATACGGCGGGGCCACTTCTTCCAGTTGTCCTTCAGTTGCTTGTCCTTGCCCAGCGCGGTGCCGTTGCCGACGTACTCCTTTAGGTCGGCCACGATGTCGGCGAAGGACGTTCCCTTGCGGAAGGTGGCCTTCACCTTCTCGTCGGTACGCTCGGTCCAGTCAACGCTGCCGCCGGCCTGGTGGAACTTGGCCAGCAGGGCGTCAGAACGGATGGCAAGCTGGCCTTGGATAAAGTGGTACGTCCGCGCCAGTTCCAGCGGGGACTTCTTTTCGACCATGCACTGCATAGCCAGAATTTCTCCCTGCTCGGGCTTATCGAGGCCAAAGATGCCGGACTTGAAGATGGCCAAGCCAAGGGTCTTGATGGCCTGCATCGGGTCGGTGATGCGATCATACACGCCAGATACGGCGATGTCGTGCGACGGCTGAACGGGGACTAGGTCGTTGTTTTCCATTAGGAGCGAAGGTACTTGATGCAGGCCCAAATAACGAGCAGTCGGCAGGTGAAAGTGAAGGCACCGATGATTAAACCAGCAATTACGGTGGCGATTTCCTTAATAGGGTCGTGAAACATCAGGCAACGGCCTTGGCGGCGGCGAGGAGTTTTCGGCTGGAGACCCGGCGAAGGACGCCGTCGAGCATCATGTTGTACGACACCTTCGTGTTGACGACATAAGGCTTGAGCCGGCGAGCAACGGTGCCGTCCGAAAGGACGACGTACTCGGTATCTGGAATGGATGCCAGCAGGCGAGCTGGCGGGGTCTTGATAAGTTTAGTGATCATGGGCTAGGATTCAAAGGTTGAATTGCTGCGCGTGGGAGAGCAAGCAAAATGCATCAGCAGTTTTGAGCGTGATTTTTTCCATCGTATTTGGGAAGCGACGCTGGGCTTCAGCCTTTAATTTATTCTTCCACTCGGTCGTGGTATGCCCTCCGCCCTTCTTCGTGCCGACCCCCATCGTCTTCTGCCACTCCTGCGGAGTAACCAGCACCACCTTGAAGCCGCGCCCCTGCCACAGGCCGACAATCCAGCCGTAGGAGTAGCCCAGTTTGAACGACGCCGACGCCGGGATAGGGCCGACGAACGCCGGCACCTTTTCGACGACCACGGTCGTGTTGATCGACGGGCAAAGGTCGGCCAGTTCCTCGTTGCCGCCTTGGATGCAGTTTCCCGTATCACCGTGAAGCACCCAGCCGCCAGAGGCTCCGGGGTCGATGCACAGGTAGGACTTCACTTGACCAAGTCTCGGTAGATGTTGCCCACCCGCTCCGCAGCCTCGGCCTTCGCCTTCGGTGCGGTCACAAGGGAGTGGCCTACCGCCTTCGCCCCAGCAAAGCCCATTGTAAAGGCCAAGTAAATTTGCTCGGGCGACGGGTTGGCAATGCCGTCGTCGACCAGGCGGTCACGGCACCACGTCACATACGCCACGGCAATGTTCCGCTGGTTGTCAGGCACCCGCCACTCCTTGCGTGAGATAGATGGCAACCCCTCCTTGATACGCCATTGGTTGGCCGTGATCCATGCGGCAACGTGTACCTGCCAAGCTCCCAGAGCCTTGCCAGAATCTCCCTGTGCGGCGTAGTTCATCCCGCTCTCCACCGCGCCGATGGCGTTGGTCAGGATAACTAGGTGAGCTTTCTCCCGGGCTTCAACGGGCATGGCAGCGAGCATGGCAGCAAGCGTAAGCATAGCGTTCTTGGTCATCCCCCTAGGGGTACCCCCCAGAAAAACAAAGGCAATCAAATACTTATACCCCAAGGGGGGGAAATCCTTCGGAAAATAAGAAGGGGTCGCAATATTTTAGGGGGTCTTCGTTTTTGGATCATTCATATCGGCCATGCGTAGCCGGCAGAAAGTAGCCTATTTAATGCCCGTCTTTATTGGACTAAAGTTATCTATAATAAATCGACCTGTGCAATTCGACGTGTCGACGGTGCGTAAATTAGAGCCAATTATTCTCCGCAAAAATGCGAAGAAAAAACTCAAAAAAATCCCGAGGTGCGGGTCGCAGAAAACTTTTTTTATGGGAAAAACTTTTTTAAAATCGGGAGGGGG
>Ga0209298_10000223_pt1 | contig 36591 bp, 25 predicted proteins | sample S_140806_EF_Meta_FD_187325 | JGI IMG/M metagenome (GOLD analysis project Ga0209298, IMG submission 187325) | Freshwater microbial communities from Lake Simoncouche, Canada to study carbon cycling - S_140806_EF_MetaG (SPAdes) (version 2) | ecosystem: Environmental > Aquatic > Freshwater > Lake ... | reverse complement strand
GGTGGCGACAATTTTTATCGACTCTCAACTGGCGACCCGTGCGCGAGATCGAGCTCGAGATCGAGCAGATCAAGCAGCGCTCGAGGCAAAACGAGAGCGAAGCCGAGCAGCGGATGAAGCAAATCGAGAGCGAAATCTTGCGCGTGAGGAGCGACAGCGAGCAGATCGAAGAGAGAACGAAGCAAATCGAGAGCGAAACCGAGCAGCTGAGGCGCGAGAACGCCAAAGAAAGAGCTTTGAGCCCCTTGATCAAGCTGCACTGCTTTCCGCTCGAGTGCAGCTCGATCCCTCCACAACAAACCGAGATCGATTGCGGACCTTCCTCACCCTAATGGCGCAGCGGCCGCTGGAGGATGGGGATGCTGGGAAGGCATGAAGAGCGAGTCAATCGAGGCGCCTTCGGCGCCACCCCAAAACAGCCAATAACCAACAGCCGCAAACCAACAGCCAGAGTTAAAAAACAGCCGAGTGCTGAGGGATTGATGGATTAAGGGTTGAGGGAAGGGCCCTGGGGGAGGCAGACCACACGGAAACCGACGTTGAAGCCGGCAATGCCGGGCCTGAAGTGGAAGCGGTAAGCCGAGCGGCAGCTCCTGGGGACGAAGTACCAGGAGCCGCCGCGCAGCAGCCTTGGTTCGGAATCATCGGTACCAACCTCCACGGCCTTGGGGGTCGATTGTTGCTGCTGATCCGTGCTGCTCAACCAAGCACTGCCATCCGCTGGTGCTCCTTCATAACCTTGATGCCAGTGATCAAGACACCACTCCTCCACATTGCCGTGCATATCGTGCAGACCCCAGGCATTTGCGCCGAACATCCCCACCGGCGTGGTCTGTTCTCGATCGACGCCCTCGGGGCCATCGGCATAAGCGTAGTTGCCGTTATAATTGGCGAGCTCCGGCGTGATCGTGGCACCGAAATGGAACGGTGTGGTGCTGCCGGCACGGCAGGCGTATTCCCACTGGGCTTCGCTCGGCAAGGTGTAGGTGCGGCCAGTGCGCTGGCTGAGGCGGTTGCAGAACTCCATCGCATCCAGCCAGCTCACGTTTTCTACAGGGCGGTTGTCAGTGTTGGCTTCACCCTCTAACAAACGAACCTCGCCTTCCGCCTGGCCTTCCCTGGTCTGAAAATGGGATGGATCAGGGTTCAAGTCCTGTCCCCAGCGCTCTGCCGGCAACGGCTGCCAGCCCGCCACCTCACGCCACTGCGCCTGGGTGATCGGGGTATGGCTCATAAAGAAGCTCGCCAGCTTCACCTCATGCTGGGGGCCTTCATCCTCTGAGCGCTCAGGTTCTTCCGGGGGGGAACCCATCAGGAAGCTGCCGGCGGGGATTTCTACGAGCGTGAGGCTGAGCGGGTCTGAAGCCTCCGCCGTGGCGCCCGGGGGGCGGGCATCGCGCTGCAGGGGTTCGTGGAAGGCCCAGATGCTGGCTTCGCTGCGGTGAATCTCAACAGCAGACTGTTGCCTGGCTGCTTTTTGGGCAGGGACATTCCGTTTGGCGCGCTGATTCGGCTTGCCACGCTCGTTAGGCCTGGCAACCAGCGTGATCCTGGCCGTTTCATAGCGGATCCTCCGCAACTCCTGCTCCAGATAGCGGGCGGTGCTGAAGCTGATCGTTTCCGCTTCGGGGATGGGCAGGAGTTGGGCGGTGAGGAACGGCTGCTCCTGAAAAGGGAACTCCTCCTCCGGCCAGAGTGGCGGTTGGGTTGCTCCCACACCGGCGCGTAGCCGCTCGGCGAGCTGATGGAAGGCCTTGCCAGGCAGCCGGTCCAGCATCGCCGCAGTGACGTTGGCGATGTGGGCAAGGCCTGCTCCCTCCTCCGGCAGAGGCACAAGCGGATCGGTGAGCAGCGTCTCGAAACTGGGGCCAATCCCCTGCCGATTCCAGCGCCGCTCCAGTAAGTCGGTCACCGCCTGGATCACCTCGATCCGATCCCGCGGCGCCAGCTGCGCCTCCAGCAGGCGCTGCAGAGGGGGCAGCAGCACAAACTGCAGCCTCTCCGGCGGTTCATGCTCCTGCATGGGCAGGCGTCGCAGCAAGCCACTCACCAAGACCTCAGCCAGGGGGAGCGGCGTGGCCAGCTCAGGCAGTTTGGCAGCAAGAAGCAATCGCATCACCGGCAGAGTCAAAAGGGGCGCAGCAGCCATCACCAGCATCAGCCGTTGTGCCTCGGGGCTGGCCTGCTGCCGGAATGCCAACCAAAGGCGTTCGGCTTCCTGGGCCGTTGGCTCCAGTGGCTGATTCGCGCCCGCCTCAGGCACCTGGAGAGGGAGGGAGAGCTGATTGAGAGGCAGTAACGTGCCACCGCTGTGGGCCTGGGAATCCCCCTGCACCATCGCTGCCCAAGGCGCCAGATCGCGGGGATCCAAGGTCAGCACCGGAATCTTCAATCCACCTGCTTTGCCCAGTTCTTCAGCCGAATCAGCGTTCAAAGGATGCAGGGCCTTCAGGGAAACGGCCCGGTAGCCCTGATTTGGCGCTAGAGCCAGGCGATTGCCCAAGGTCACCTGTTCACCGCGCCTCAGGGCCGTGCGCTTCCAATAGCGGATCGGCAAGGTATGAAGGATCGCCAAGGGATGGCGGATGGCAAGCGCCCCTAGCCAGGCATCGATCGAGCCATCCCACCAATGGCGGCCGGCCGTATCACTGAGCAGCAAAGTCAGCAACTTCTCATCACCCGGATTACTGACAGCAGAGGAAAAATCACTCGATTCAGAAAGTTGTACTGGATTGAGATGCTTCAGTTCCACTTTGGCAAAAGCCTGGCTACTGGCTAAAATCTTCTGCAACTCCTCCGCCAGGGGCTGCCACACCGCCATTGACAAGCCGCCATCAAGCCAGAGTCGCACGGCCACCGCAGGCACCTTTCTGGCGTTGAAGATCGGCCATGGTCGTTGTAATTCGGCACTGCGCACGGCACTACGTTCCTCATCCAGCACACGCCAGCGAGGATGGGGTTGCCTGCGAAGTAATGGGCGCAGCGCCTGCAAGAACTGGTACGGATGGGGCAGCAGCGGGGCCTGGCTGAGCAGCAGAGGCACTACTCCGGCCTGCCGTTGAAGAGCCGCTTTAACGTCATCAGCTTCCGGTAGTGCGGAGGGGCTGAGCAGCCGGGCCGTCGGTTCCACCCCCTGGGCAGCGAAAGGCTGCTGCTCTGGAAAAAAGGACGGCAGATGCGGCTTGGGTGGTTCAGGCTCAACTGCTGGGTCTGTTGGTTTGGATGAATCGTCCTGGGATGGCCTGGTAATGCTTGAAGAAGACTGCCGCTGAGGCAACAACTCAGAAGCGGAGCTTATGCCTCGTGATATGGCATACTGACGCGGCAAGGGCACCCCTTGGAGTCGAGAGTTCAGCCAAAGCCAATCGGCGATAGTTCGGGCATCGGGTTGCTCACCTCGCTGCTCGCCCCACCACTCGATCAGGGATTCGAGGAAGCCATCTTTAGGATTCATAGCTGATATGTCTCGCTTCGAAATCAGCCACTGTCGCTGAGCCGCTTGAACAGAATGTTTTGCAGGGCCTCCACTTGTTCCTTACTGGGCTGCTTGTCTTCAGGCCCACAAAGCAGATGCAGGGCATTCAGCAGCTGATCGGTCGCCCGATCCAACTGACCCCGCTCACCCAGGAAGGTATCGATCCGCTCAAGCACCGTCGCTTCATCCAGACGACCACTCGCCATCTCCTGCTGGAAATGGCTCCGTGCCACATCCAGCAGGGTGTCGCGATGGCTAGGGGTGGGCATCTCAATGCGGATGCAGCGGCGGTGGAAGGCAGGCGGGAAATCGCGCTCCCGGTTCGATGTCATCACCACGATCGGGAAAGCGTGGCACTGAACCCGCCCGGCTACGATCGGGGCATAGCAGCCGGGATCATCCGTATCCACCAGGGCGTGAGCCTCCGAGGTCTGACTGTCATCAGCTCCTTGTTTGCGAGCCTCACGCCTCAGTTGCGGAATCTCGAAGTAACCTTCCTCAAACAGATTCAGGAGTTCGTTCGGGAGTTGGAGATCGGATTTGTCGATCTCATCAATGAGTAACACCCGAGGAGATTCAAAGGGAAGGAAGGCGGTCCCTAGGGGGCCCAAAGTAATAAAATCGGCGCTGGAGGCTGTGCTACCTGGCTGGGATTCACGCAAACGATCGAGGGCTTCATAGCGATAGAGGCCCTCTATCATCTCGCTGCGGGGCGTAATCGGCCAACAGAGCACCCGCCCCAGGCCAAGTTCATGCGCGATGGCATAGGCCAGGCTGGTCTTGCCGCAGCCAGGTGTTCCTGTCACCAGCAGCGGCCGCCGCAGATGAATTGCAGCATTCACGGCCAGCAGAACTTCCTCGCCTGCCTTGGTGAACGGCAGCTGATTCTGGTCTCCGGGCTTGGTGGGAAGGTCTTCTGGATGATGGCGGGGTAAGCGAAACACCTCGCCCCGTTTCAGCTGGTTTTTGGGCAGATCCGGCCTGGCGTAAGGGGGAGGAACACCGGGATCGAAACGGCGCCAAGGAGGAGGCTTGTCAACAAGATCAGTTAGCTGGCTGGAGGATCCTGATTCCTTACCACTATTGGTGAACACTCCCCACGTTGATGGGCTTGGCAGATCTGGCTGGGATTGGGGCTGAGATGAGGGCATGGGCTTAGGGGGAGACAAGGGGAGATTGCGAAGCATCCAAGCCTGGAGCTCGCTGCGGGTGGTCGAGCAGAAAAACAAAATCATGCACAACAGGATCAGCGATCATGGTTCTCCGGCAGATCGGCAAGCGCTCAAGCCGTGCACAGCCCGCGGGAACGAAATCACCATTCGCGTGCCCGGCAAGCATGCCCTCATAACCATCAAGATGAGCTAGCAGCCTCCTTTTCGTACTGTTGGAGCATCCGTGACGCCTCCAAAGCGCCACGGGCACCATGGTGGAGATCATGCTTTCAAGCCATTGAAGCCGGCTGAACCGATCAACATCGAGCGGGTCAATCCGTTTGATGGCAACAAGATTTTTCTTCATCTCAGCTTCTGCAAGCTTGTCCAACGAAACGGCATCAGTTCCGGCGATCCATCGCCCCGACCCCTTCTCCAACTGTGCATATTTCTGCCCAAGCCATTCAAAAGCTGAGGCAAATTCCTCATCCTCAAAACGAGCCAATGACCGAAGCACATATGGACAAGTTTTAACCAGGTCAACTGGTCCAAGACTAGCTTTTCTTGGATTCACCACTTTCAGGTGTGCCCAATCAAAATCCAACAGCTCAAGGGGAGCAAAAACCTCAATCAGAACCTGATGCTTTTGTCTCAGGGACCAGTCCACTACCGCCTGAATCAGATCAGCAATCGTTCTCGGTGCAGCCAGCCCGGCAGCTGAAGCTGACAAGTCAGACTTGTCTGCGGATGCCGTTAGATAACTTCCTAGCTCTTCTTGGAGGCTCAGGGGTTCGTAGTGCTGATCGGGTGGCTTGTTCAAATAAACCTCCCAGCCGTACATGGGTTCAGAGTAGTCACCACTTCTTTGATGTTGGCGCCGAAGAACAACCGCCAGATAATGGAGAGCAACACTGGCTGGCGATTCGTGAACGGCTTGTTCCTCTTCAGCCATATTTGACGGACTCATCTTGGCAGCCAAACCCTTCTCGCTCAGCCGGTTAACAACCAGCTCCCGAATTTCACCGAAGTCCTCCCGGCTGATCGCGGCGTAGCCGCGAGGCATCGCCCTAATCCTGAGGCTTCGAATCAGATCAGAGAAACGACCACGAAGCTCAAGCATCTGGTCGACACGCTTCCAGGAATCAGGCGAAAACTTACGATCAGGATCTGCCACCTCAAGTGGCTTTCGCTGCCTCTCGATAGCTTCAGACCAGTGCCCAATCAGATCAGCAAGATCTTCAAGATCATCTCTAGCATCATCAAGAATCAACGCAAGCACGTCCGATCCGAACTCGTTGGCATTGAAGTTTCGGCGGCGGAACGCCTGCAACAGCTCATCAACCATGCACCAATGAGAACGCAAAGATTTCCTGCTGATCACCGCAAGAACAAGTCCACCACGCGAGATATCTGCAGCAAAATCTTGAATGGAATCACCAGTCTTTAGTAGTTTTTTGTCACGACCAACTATGATTTGCTCCTGCTCCTCTAAGGCCGCGCAGAGCTCATCGACGATCAACTCACGTTCACGGCCGTCTGGTGTGGTATCACCCCAAGCGTAGGAAACGTATACAAGCGGTAAAGCTGAGGTTACCATCACGCCAATGAACCTTTCTCGTTCAGACGGTTCACAACCAGCTCACGGATTTCACTGAAGTCCTTCCGGCTGATCGCGAGGTAGCCCCGAGGCATCGCCCGAATCCTGAGGCTCCGAATCAGATCGGGCAAACGAGCACGGAGCTCATGCATCTGGTCGAGACGTTGCCAGGAATCAGGCGAAAATCTGCGATCAGGATCTGCCAACTCAAGTGGTGTTCTCTCCTTCTTGATAGCTTCAGACCAGTGCCCAATCAAATCAGCAAGATTATCAAGATCATCTCTAGCATCATCAAGAATCAGGGCAAGCACATCCGATCCGAACTCGTTGGCATTGAAATTTCGGCGGCGAAACGCCTGCAACAGCTCATCCACCATGCACCAATGAGAACGCAATGATTTCCTGCTGATCACCGCAAGAACAAGGCCACCACGCGCTATGTCTGCAGCAAAATCTTCAATAGAATCACCAGTCTTTAGCAGCTTCTTGTCTCGACCAACCATGATTTGCTCCTGCTCCTCTAAGGCTGTGCAAAGCTCGTCAACGATCAACTCCCGCTCCCTGCCTTGCGAAGTAGCATCTCCCCAAGCATAAGAGACATACACAAGCGGGCGTGATGATGTTCGCGGGATCGGCATCACAGCGGATTCGGGGCGACTAGGTTGAGATGGTTGAACTGAAATGGTCTAAACCGAATGCACCAAGGATATTTTACGGAATAATCTAAACCAACTCATAAGAGTATGGAGTGGAGCCGCCTGCGGAAATGTAGCCATTGTTACAATAAGTAACATTTGAGCTTTCTCGGTGGAAAGAGCGCACGCACATCTTGCTGAGAGTTGGGACTAGCTTTGCTCTCGGAAAGATTATCGACACGGAATGATGATGCAAAAGAACAGGTCAGCTACAAAGCGGGAGCGGCATACAATTCACTAATCTTATTTTAATGTCTAGGAGCTGCCTGCCCATCTTGCATGCAAACCTGGGCTGGCTTCCATTCAGATGCAAAGGAGATCCGGTTAATCATCTCTTTGACAGAATAGATTTTACTGCAACGAAAAGTTGATCACGCTGATTGATCACCGCTGCAGCACCCAGCTCCATTGCCTCGGCCTCAAGCTCGGGTCGCTTCACTCCCACATAGAAGACAACCGGGATGGATGGGCCACCTGCCTTGATTTCCTGTAGCAACTCAAAACCGGCGCGGGGTTGCCCATGGCGCGACATATCTGCAATAATCGCATCAGTAGGCTGGTCTAAAAGAACCACAAGGGCCTCCTCCGCTGAACCTGCTTGGAGAACTTTGATGCCAAGCTTCTCCAGCTCGGAACGTTCACTCCGGTTGTTGTCATGATTTTCATCCAACCAAAGAACGGTTGCTTTGAGTCCGCAATCAAGCTCTTGAAGATTGGGATTCTGTACAGACACTCTTGGCGGCAGGCACACTAAACGAAAGCCGACATCGTCGTAGAGACCATCAGGAACATCCGCCTTGGAGGGTAGTCGGAAAGGAAATCGGAAGGCCGAGCGGCAGCATCTTGGTGGCATGTACCAGGATCCGCCACGAGTAATTCTCTGTTCTAATTTCGGCGCCTGCGGATCCTCCCAGGCACTCTCATCATAGGGCCCACCCTCGTATCTACTGCGTACGGAATCCAAACACCACTCCAGCACATTGCCGTGCATGTCATGGAGACCCCAGGCATTGGCGGGGAACATCCCTGCCGGTGTGGTTTGCTCCCGAAAGAGGGGCTGCGGATCAGGGGCAGGTGAACTAAAACGAGATGCATCTGTCCCCCTAAAGTTGGCTAAATCTGAATAGATGATGGCTCCAAAGCAATACGCCGTACTCGTCCCCGCACGGCAGGCATATTCCCACTGCGCCTCACTTGGCAGCGTGTAGTTACGCCCCGTGCGCTGACTGAGCCGAGAGCAAAACTCGATCGCCTCCAACCAACTCACCCGCTCCACCGGCCGCCCGTCGGTGTTCGTCTCTCCTGCCAGCAGGCGGGCCTCCTCCCCCTGGAACTTGGCAGGTTCGGGGTTCAGCTCCCGACCCCAGCGTTCCCCTTGCTGCGGCGTCCAGCGCGCCACTGCCCGCCACTGGGCCTGGGTGATCGGTGTCTGACCGATCAGGAATTCAGCCAGCGTCACCGTATGCACCGGGCCCTCGTTGACATGGCGCCCCGGCTCTTGCTCCGCTGAACCCATCTGGAAGCTGCCGGCCGGAATCCGGACCATGGTCAGCGACGCAGTGTCGCCCAGCTTTTCGTAGAAAACCTGGGTGCGGGCCGGCCAGCGCAGAAGCCGCAGCAGAAGCCGCATCGGTGGTGGCGAATCCTGACGGGTTGCGAGCGCCTCCTGGATAGCCAGGGCGATCTCCACCAGCGCCTCGTCCTGTTCCACAGGGTTCATGGCCGCAAGAGGCCTGCCCGGATCCAATAGAGCCTGATACGCATCGATCGGCGTGAAACTCACAAGGCTGTGCCGCAGAGGCACCCACAAGATGCGCAGGCCCTCCTCCTCAGCCGCCTTCAGCAGCTGCGGCAATTCCGAGTTGGTCACAAACTCGGAAGCCAGGAAATCCGAGCTCACCAGCAGCAGCGCCACCTTCGCCGCAGCCAGCGCCGTTTCGATCTCTTCCCTCCACTTGTCACCGGGTTCGATCTGGGAGTCGTCCCACAGACGAAGGCCATGGCTGCGCACCAGCGGCCGAATCATCGTCTGCAGCCGCACCACCCACTCCCGATCGGCATGGCTGTAGCTGATGAACAGCTGATCGCGTACCGGGGGTGGGGTCATCGCATACCGCCAGACGGGAGCCGTTCCGGTGCGGAAAGAGTCTGGTAGCCAGAGTAGAGCACCACAAAAGGTCTTCTGATGTCAGAGGCTTGCGTGGTGGATGTATGGGGAGCGGGCCAGGGCCTTCGAGTGGCTCCTGGTGCCAGCAGCCGGCGACATGCGGCTCACAAGGCGGCAACCAGGATGCGTGGCTGGCGTTGAAACTGATCTAAGCCTGATTACTTGCCGCGAATAGCTGGCCAGATGCGCCACCATTTCCAACCGGGCCAGAATGATCGAGCTGATCGGCCTCAGACCTACCATATCTCGACCAGATCGATTCTCAGGCCCGCAAACTCCAAGCCTGCCTCAAGCCGTTGGCCTTCAGTGATCACTTGGGCCAGAACAGCCGCCCCAGCCGCTGGCTTGGGGGTCAATACCTCCACGGTTCGCTGCCATGAAAGTAGTAGCGAGCCCAGCCGCGCTCCACCGGTGATTTAAGAACGCATCTTTACCCTCAATGCCTCCAAGTGATCCGAAGGGCTTGCCAGATCCACTACCTGATCCGGGCATAGAAGCGGGGAGCCTTCCTGTTAAGCCCCACTCAACACCTGCCAGCGCAGTAGCCGCAACGGTGGCTGCACGGGGCTGAGCGGTTGGGTTTCGCCAGAAGCAGCGGGCTTCATCGCCGTGAGGCCTCAAGACCACTACAGCATTGTTGCCCGTTTTGTCCCAGCGCTGGCGTGGGGCTGCGCCCTCAGACCTCCCAGATCCGGCGCGGGTCAATCACGAGGCCGGGGAACTCCAGGCCCGCCTCCAACCGGTTTGGATCGTTGAGCACCAGGGGAGAGTTGGCTGTTTCCGCAGCCGTCCACACTTCGACCGTGCGGCTTTGCGGCAGCAGCAGCCAGCCCAGAGAGGCCCCATTGGCGATGTAGACGGCCATCTTGTGGCGCAGGGCCTGCGGATCATCGGCAGGGCTGGCCAGCTCCACCACGAGATCCGGGCACAAGGGCGCAAAGCCCTCCCGCTCGGCCTCGCTCAACGCCTGCCAACGATCCAGCCGAACCACGCTGGCGTCGGGGCTGCGCACCGAGCCAACTCCTTCGGAGAAGCCTTGCGGCTACGGGGAGCAGGAAGCCCGTGGAGCTGTCGAAGAGCTTCAGCGGCAGGCGGCCCTGCTCGATCGCCAGCCAGAGCAGGGCTCCGAGGGTCTGGTTGCGGGCACCGGAGGCGCCACCAGTGGGGGTCATCTCGATGAGGGTGCCATCGGCAGCAAGTTCCAACACCGCCTTCGGATTGGCGGCACACACCTGCGCGAACTGGGAAGGAGTGAAGCTGAGTGTGCGGGGCAGGGTGAGCATGGGGGCCCTGCGGAACGAATGATCTCAGGCTAAAGGGTTTGGGGAGATGGGACCATGCCGGCGGATCAGATCAAGTCAGGCTTCGCAGCAGGAACGTATAGCTGGGATCTTGCTGGTGGAGACTCGGGGAGAGATCTAAACATTGCCGGCGCCTACGGCGCCACTCGCAATAGCCAACAGCCAGAATTAAGAAACAGCCAGCATAAAGATACAAAGGGTTTAAGGGTAAAAATATTAGTCCTGGGGGAGGCAGACCACACGGAAACCATCGTAGCTGCCGGCATCGCCGGGATAGGGGTAGTTGCGAAAAGCAGAGCGGCAGTACCCGGGGAAGCTGAACCAGGAGCCGCCGCGCAGCAGCCTTCGTTCATCAGCAGCAGCAGCAGGAATCAGCCAGGGTTGGTCATCGCCTGGAGCAAAATTATAACTGTCATGCCAATGGTCTTCGCACCACTCCCGCACATTGCCGTGCATGTCATGCAGGCCCCAGCCATTGGCCGGGAAGCTGGCGACGTCGATGGTCTGCTCTCGATACGTACCCTTGGGGCCGTTTTCATAAACGGAATTGCAGTCATAGTTGGCCACCTCCGGCGTCAGCATGGCTCCGAAATGGAACGGTGTGGTGCTGCCAGCACGGCAGGCGTATTCCCACTGGGCCTCACTCGGCAAGCCGTAACGCTGGCCCGTGCGCTGGCTGAGGCGGCGGCAGAACTCCAGCGCATCAAACCAGCTCACCTGCTCCACCGGACGTTTCGCTCCCTTGAACCTTGAGGGATCGGGCTTCAGGTCGCGCCCCACCTTTTGCCACCCCGCCACCACCCGCCACTGGGCCTGGGTGATCGGGGTCTGGGCCATGAAGAAAGAGCCCAAGGTCACTTCGTGCTGGGGCCCTTCGCGCTCCAAACGCTCCGGCTCGTCCTCAGGGGAGCCCATCAGAAAGCTGCCCGCCGGGATCTTCACCATGGTGAGGGCCACCTCCCCGCCCAGATCCTCCCGGTAGCCCTCCACCTGCAGCGGGTGGCGCTCCATGCTCCAGCGGCCGCCTTCCTGGCGCAACAGGCAGGTGCTGGTGGCGAAGCGCTGCAGGGGAACGGTCGCAGGAGGTCTTCCGGCACTGTCGCCCTGTGTTTTCGTCCCTGCTCCTGGTGGCGAATCGTGGCGGGCTGCGAGCGCCTTCTCGATAGCAAAGGCGATCTTCACCAGCGCCTGCTCCTGTTCCACAGGGTTCATGGCCGCAAGAGGCCTGCCCGGATCCAATAGAGCCTGATACGCATCGATCGGCGTGCGCCTGACAAGGCTGGGCCGCAGGGGCACCCACAGGATGCGCAGTCCTTCCTCCTCCTCCGCCGTCAGCAGCTGCGGCAATTCCGAGTTGGTCACAAACTCGGAGGCCAGGAAATCCGAGCTCACCAGCAGCAGCGCCACCTTCGCCGCAGCCAGCGCCGTTTCGATCTCTTCCCTCCACTTGTCACCGGGTTGGATCTGGGAGTCGTCCCAGAGGCGTAGACCATGGCTGCGCACCAGCGGCCGAATCATCGTCTGCAGCCGATCCACCCACTGCCGATCGACATGGCTGTAGCTGATGAACAGCTGATCGCGTTCGGGGGGAGGGGTCATCGCATCCCGCCAGGCGGGGGCCGTTCCGGTGCGGCAGGTTTCTGGTGGCGAGGGTAGGGCACCCGCAAAGGACAGGTGGTGCCGGCAGGGTGTTTCTGTGCAGGATGCGAGGCCATCGTCACGGCGGCGGATGGCTGCTGCGAATGGCCGACCTGGGGCACGATCAGCCGGGAGTTGCGGTAGGGGAGAGAACTGCAGTTGCTGTCGCTACAGTTGCTGTCGCTACAGTTGACGTGAAGCAGCTTCGATTATTCTATCTTGTTTCAAGAGATGTAGAAAGATGAAGCAGATCTCGCCTTTCGGTCTACCTGGAGAAAGCTGGTTCCTGGAGATCCAGAGTCGGCCCGTCGAGTGCCTCACTGGCGAAGGAATCCTCACACTTCACGAGAACACTTCACGAGAAGAGTCATGGCAAAAAACGCCCTCTGCATCGGCATCAACGACTATCCGGGAACCCAAAGCGATCTAAAGGGCTGCGTCAACGACGCCAACGACTGGGCTGCCGTCCTGCAGGGGAAGGGCTTCAGCACCAAGCTCCTGCTCGATGCCCAGGCCACCAAGGCAGCCATGGTGAGCGCCATCACCGGCCTGGTGGGCAGCGCCCAGAACGGCGACACCGTTGCCATCACCTTTTCGGGGCACGGTACCTATGCCCCCGACAAGAACGGCGACGAATCGGATGGCCTCGATGAGGCCCTCTGTCCTTATGACATCTTTCAGGGCAACGCGCTGATCGATGACGAGCTCCACCAGCTCTTCCAGCAACGCAAAATCGGCGTGCGGGTGATCCTGATCTCCGACAGCTGCCATTCCGGCACCGTGCTGCGAAATGCGCCTTCCGATCCCGATGCGGATGCTCCCAGGGTGCGCTTCCTGCCGATGGGGGCCTGGGTTCCTGAGGATCAGCTCCCCCGGGCTGCCAGTGGCCGCCCCCTCACCACTCTCCCCATCAGCACCACCACCTCCCCCTGGGCCGGTGTGATCACCCCTGGCGGCGATCTGCTGATGGCCGGTTGCGAGGAAGGCCCCAACAAGTTCAGCTACGACGCCAAATTCAACAATCGCTCCAATGGCGCCTTCACCTACTACGCCCTGAAAACCCTCAAGACGCTCCCCGCCGCCGCCACCTATGCCCATTGGCACGCCGCCATCCGTCGCTACCTGCCTTCGGCCAACTACCCCCAAGTGCCCCAGGTGATGGGGGCCAGGAGTGCGCTGCAGTTCAAAATTCTCGCCTGAGGCTGCAGGAATCCCATGCCGGAACCCAAACGCAACGCCATCAGCCTCAGCGTTCCTGGCACCCGTCTCCAGGATCCCCCCCTGCCCCACCTGCTGGCTCAGGCCACGCGGGGGACGGAGCTCCGTGGCGAGGATCCTTTCCTCCCCACCGGATTCCTGAAGGTTGAGAGGGGCTTCGATCTCTCGGGCCCATCCCGCGACATCGGTGGCACCGATCTGAACCCGCTCGACCTGCCGCCCGATCAGGTGGTGGTGCTGGAGATGGTGGAGGGCATCACCGTGATCACCTCAGCCGGCAACCTCGCAGCCACCCTGCAGCAGATCGGAGAAGGTTCCCTGCTGGGTCTGGAGGATCGGGGCCTGGCCGGCGCTGCTTCCCGCGGCAGCAGCGCCGGCCAGCTGATCACCCGGCTGTTCAGCCTCGATCTCGGCAGCGATGCCCTGATCGAGGAGGCCAAGGCCAAGGCGCTCGCGTGGGCGAAGCAACGGCTGGGGGAGAAGGTGAAGGAAAAGCTGGGCGAGGTGGCCGAGCTCGGCGTGTCCTGGCTCGGCACCAAGGCCCTGATGTGGGCGATCGAGAAGCGGCTGCGCGTCAGCCCCGGGCTCTACCGCTGGTCCGGCCGCTCTCGGGACCCCTCGGAAGTCTTCGGCGCGGCGGATCCGAAGCTGGCCCAGGAGGCCCTGCAAGGCCCGCTGCTCGTCTTCATCCACGGCACCGGATCCAACGGCGCCGGTTCGTTCGGGGATCTGCAGGAGACGAGTGAGGAGGATTGGCGCGCGCTCCGGGCGACCTATGGGGAACGCATTTACACCTTCGAGCACTACACCTTCTCCGAAAGCCCCATCGACAACGCCCTGGCCCTGGCCCGGATCCTCCCGGCCCGGGCCCGGATCCATCTGGTCACCCACTCCCGGGGCGGGCTGGTGGGCGATCTCCTCTGCCTGCGGCAGATGGATGACGACCTCATCGATGGGTTCCGCCCTGGTTCCGCCCCCTTCACGGCAGACGATCCCGGCCGTCGGGAGAGCCTCGAGCAGGAGGGCGAGCGGGCTTACGCCGAGCAACGCGAACAGCTGCGGGAGCTGCGCACCTTGCTGGGGCGGGAACACGGCTTCCGGATCGAGCGCTACGTGCGGGTGGCGGCGCCCGCTCGCGGCACCCTGCTGGTCAGCGGCAACTTCGATGCCTTCCTTTCCGCCCTGCTCACCCTGCTCGGCACCGTGCCCTACCTGGCGGGCAACCCGATCTATTCCTGCGTGAAGCGGGTGGTGCTGGAGATCGCCCGGCACCGCACCGATCCACGACTGGTTCCAGGTATCGAGGCCATGCTGCCGGAAGCACCGCTGGGGCGTTTCCTGGCCAAGGCAACGCCCGCCGAGGGGCTTCAGCTCGCCGTGATCGCCGGCGACATCGAAGGCGGGCACCTGCTCAAGCGCCTGGGGGTGCTGTTCACCGACTTCGTCTTCTTCGAAGGGGTGAACAACGACCTCGTCGTGGACACCGATTCGATGGGGGCGGGCATTGCCCGAGCCGGCAACGCCCATCAGCTCTTCGAGCAGGGCCCCCGGGTCAGCCACTTCAACTACTTCGCCAATGCCTCCTCCCGCGGCGCCCTGCGTCGCTGGCTCACCGAAACGAACACCACCAGCATCGCCGGCTTCCATCCCGTCTCCGGCCTGATCGACGAGGGCAGCCTCGACACCGATCGTGCCGACGAGCGGTCGCTGCGAAGCTCCGCCGGGATCGATGGGGCCACCGAGCAGAGCCTTCCACTGGTCGTGGTGCTGCCCGACTGCATGGCCTCCCACCTCTGGAACGAGGCAGCCCGCGATCGCCTCTGGTTCGATCCAGGCACCCTGGCCCTCGGCGGGCTGGAGAAGATCGCCACCGGCAACGCAGCCGATCGGTCCATCAAGGCCGAGAAACTGTTTTCCCTGTTCTACGGCGAACTCTGCAAGTGTCTGATCGGCAGCCATCGAGTCGTGCGCTTCGCCTACGACTGGCGCCGACCCCTAAAGGAAACGGCCGTCGAACTGGCAACCTGCCTGAAGGCTCTGCTGCAGGAAACGGCGGCTTCCGGCCAACCGGTGCGCCTCCTGGCCCACGGCATGGGGGGACTCGTGGTGCGCGCCCTGGTGAAAACAGAGGAACCACTCTGGAACGAACTGATGGGCCGCAGCGGTGCCCGCTTCGTGATGCTCGGCACGCCGAACCACGGATCACACCAGATGGTGGAAACCCTGCTTGGCAAGTCAGACCTGATCCGCAAGCTGACGCGCATCGACAGCAGCCACTCGATGCAGCAGATCCTCAACATCATGGCCGGCTTCCCCGGCATGCTTCAGCTTCTGCCCAAGCCCGGCTTCAGGGAAGCCGGAGATGTTCAGCAGCGTGACGACTACTTCCAGGAGGAGGTCTGGCAGGAGCTGAAGCAGCACAACCAGGACCGCTGGATTGGAGACGGCACAGCAGCCACTCCCAGCAAGGCCGTGCTCGACCAGTCGCGCTGGTTGTGGGATCAGGAGGGCCCTGAGCTGCCCGAACAGCACAAGCAAAAGGTGATCTATGTCTACGGCCAGGCCAGCATGACCCCCTGCGGCCTCCTGGAGCAGAACGATCGCTTGAAAATGCTCGGAACTCCGGCGGGCGACGGCGCGGTGACCTGGGCCTCCGGCCCCATCCCCGGCATCGGCAGTTTCTATGCCATGCCCGTGGAGCACGCTGCCCTCTGCAACAGCGCGGCCCATTTCGCCGCAATCATCGATCTTCTCGCCACGGGCAGCACCGAGCCGGCCAGGCTGAGGGCGGTGGACACCATGCCCACGCTGCGCTCCACCATGGCACCAGTGGTCTATGACGCCGGCCCCATTCCCTATCCCACCGAGGAGGAAGTGGCCCTCAGCCTGCTCGGCGGTCGGAAGCGCCAGCCGCTCCAGGCCCGGCCGGCCCCTTGCCTGCAGGTGTACTGCAAGGCCATGGATCTGCGCTTCGTCACCCAACCGGTGATGGTGGGTCACTACCTGCAGGATGCCATCTCCGGGCCCGAGGCCCTGATCGACCGCGAGCTCGTCCGCCAAGAACTCTCGATGCGCCATCGCCTCGGCCTCTATGCCGGAGCACAGGGCACGGCCACTGTTGTTCTGCTCACCAACAACGCCGAGGAACGGCGACGGGGCAAAACCCGCGGAGCGGTGGTGATCGGGCTCGGCTCCTACGGCGAACTCAGCGCGGTCACGCTCACGGAAGCCGTGAGGGTGGGCACCCTCCGCTACCTGCTCCAGCTGGTGGATCGGCAATCTGGCGGCCCCCCCGAGGCGATCGAAGCGCCGCTTTCCGCCCTGCTGCTCGGCTACAACTCCACCACCAACATCAGCGTGGAGGATTCGGTGGCCGCCCTGGTGCGTGGGGTGCTGGCGGCCAACCAACAATTCTCTGAAGCGCGGCCGGATGTTCCGGTGCGGATCACCCAGTTGGAGATCGTGGAGCTCTACCTCGACATCGCCGCCACGGCTGCGAGGGTCCTGGTGCGGGTGGCCGAGCAGATCAACCGTGATGGCGCCCGCTACGGCATGCGCGTGGAAGCCGACCGGGAGCTCCGCCAGGGCAAAGGATTCAGCCAGCGACTCGATGCCAGCCAGGTTGTGGCCTACTGGCCGCGGCTCGAGGTGACCGATGCTGACCAGCGCCAGGAGTGCCTCTCCCCGCCCGAAGGTGCCGAACCCTTGGCCGCCAAGCCACGCCGGGCCTTCGCCGAACGACTCCGGTTCGCCTACCTCGGTCAACGGGCACGCTCGGAAACCATCCAGCATCAGCGGCAGCCAGGACTGGTGGAGTCCCTGGTGGCGTCCTCGATCCGGCAGTCCACCTACGTGGAGGATCTCTCCAGAACCCTGTTCCAGCTGCTGGTGCCCCATGACTTCAAGAACCAGGCCCGGCAGATGGACCGCATGGTGCTGGTGCTCGACGGCTACACCGCCAGCCTTCCCTGGGAGCTACTGCTCGCCGACGACAAACCCCTGGCCCTCTCGACGAGGATGGTGCGGCAGCTGCAGTCGCCCCGGTATCGCACCCAGGTGCGCCAGACGCTCGAAAAGCGCGCCTATGTGATCGGCAACCCCTCCACCGAGGGATTCAACAAGGTCTTCGCCGATGGCGCCACCCGGCAGGCTCCCGAAGCCCTCGATGGCCTCGAAGGTGCTGAAAACGAAGCGCAGACGGTGGTAAACGTGCTGCGGCAGTACGGCTACGACTGCGAGGAGGCCATCGGTGGTGAAAAGGCCGTGGACATCATTAATAAGCTCTACCGATCCCTCTATCGGATCGTTCACATCGCCGCCCACGGTGTCTACGACGAGAAGACCCGCGACGGCGGCTCCCGCAGCGGGGTGGTGCTCTCCGATGGGCTGCTGATCACCGCCGCCGAGATCGGGGCCATGGAAACGGTTCCCGACCTGGTCTTCCTCAACTGCTGCCACCTCGCCAAGGCGGATGCTCGGCCGGTGGCCTTCAACCGCCTGGCTTACAGCATCTCCCGCGAACTGATCGAGATGGGGGTACGGGCCGTGGTGGCGGCAGGCTGGGCCGTGGACGATGGCGCCGCCCGGGTGTTCGCCGAGGAGTTCTATCGCCAGATCCTCCGCAATAGACCCTTCGGCGATGCCGTGTTCGCGGCCCGTTCACGCACCCACGAGGAGTTCCCCGGCCTCAACACCTGGGGTGCCTACCAGGCTTACGGGGATCCCGGCTTCGTGATCGATCCCTTGCGCGACCGCGCCGACTCCGAAGCGATGGAAGGCTGGAAACCCGTGACCCAGGAGGAGCTGATGCAGCGGCTCAGGGAGCTGGCCACGAAAGCGGCGAGTGGGGATCCACCGTCGACAGAGCTGAGCCGTGAACTAGCGGGGGCCGTCGACATGGCGTTGCAGTCCTGTCCCGATGCATGGAAGAGCCTGCCGGCGGTGCGCTTCGCCCTCGGCGAGGTCTACGCAGAACTCGGTGACGTCTACTTCGACCAGGCCCGGGAGCAGTACCTGGCCGCCATCCGCCCGGAGGACAGCAGCGGGGCGGTTCCGATCCGTGCGATCGAACAGCTGGCCAACCTCGAAGCCCGCACCGGCCATACCACTGCCAATGCGGTGCTGATCAAAACCGCCCTTGCACGCCTGGAGGGGCTCGTTCAGCTGGCATCGACCACCCTGGATCGTGCGGAACCGAACCACGGAACAGAGTCGCCAGCGCTCAGCAATCCCGAACGGGCCGCGCTGCTGGGAAGTGCCTACAAGCGGCTGGCCGCCGTGCTGGCGGGGAACTTGCGCAAGGATCACGACAAGGACGGTGGGGATGTTCTCCTTGCCCTCGAGCAGGCCATCGACTGGTACGCCAAGGCCGGAACGCAGCCGTATCAGGTGCTGAACTTCCTCGCTCTGGAGGCGGTGAGGGATTTCGGCATCGAGGCGGAGCCGACCTCCATCGAACGGGTGCGTGGGTGTGCCCTACAGGCCCGTGCGGACTGGCGTGCAAACCCGGATTTCTGGAACGCGGTGATGCCGGCCGAAGCGCTGATGACCGAACGGCTGCTCGATCGTTCCCTTGGCAATAGGGGGCGAGCAGGCGAAGCCAGCTTCACCGAACTGCAGAAAACCTATACCGATGCCCTGGCCCATGTGCCCGGAACCCCAAGGGAGCTGGATTCGGTGGTGCAGCATCTGCGCATCCTCCAGGTGCTCTTCGAAGCGCAGGGCCACCTCAACCCCCGTCTGGCCAGCCAGGCCAGGCTGATCGCCAAACGCCTCGATCTGCTTGCCCAGCAGATTTTGGGGCCAACGGCCGGCCAAGGGGGTGCTGGTGGGTCCGCCGCTGGTGCCAGCGATGGCACGGATGGAACTGGCGATTAAATCATCGATCCGTAATGATCCGGAAGACGAATAGGACCCACTTTCACGTCAGATCTGATGCTCCTCACGTCCAACAATCCCAGAAAGGTTGCCCTGAATAATCAGAGGCGTGCCGCCATGCCAGCATTCAATGCTGATTCTCTGCGTCGTCAGCCAAAGATCCATCAGGATCTGGAAATGTTCGAGGAGAATCTGAAGGCCGCCCTCGAAGCCGTCAAAGAATCTGCTGCAGCCCAAGGATAGCCAGGTCGTGGCGCCAGGGCCGGGAAGACCAGGACAGGGTGTGCAAAGAAATTATAACTGTCGAGACCTTCCAGTCCAAATCCTCTCTAGGGTTAATGGCAGCAGTTGCGGCTGGTGATTTCGTGCTCATCAGTCGATTGCCGTCAGATTTGCCACCCACCAATCAACTCCATTAACCCCATGACACGCAAAGCCGTTCTCTGTGGCATCAACAGCTATACATCTGCCCCCCTCAAGGGTTGCGTGAATGATGCCCATAACGTCCGCGATCTTCTAATCACTAACTTCGGCTTCCGACCAGAAGAAATCCACACACTGGAAGATGAGCAGGTTGTCAAGACAGAGCTTTTGGCTCAATGGGACTGGCTGACAAGCGGAGCCAGGCCAGGAGACATCCTGGTCTTTCATTTCTCCGGGCACGGGTCTTATGTACCGGATGAAAGTGGCGAAGAGGAAGATATGCGCGATGAGATCACCTGTCTGCAGGACATGGATTTCAACGATCCCGCCACCTATCTCACCGACGACGAATGGTATGAGCTGGCCCAGCGGGTCGACCCCGCCGTTCAGTTGATCATCCTCAAGGACACCTGCCACTCCGGCGGGAGTGCCCGCTTCATCGGTGTGCGCAGCGCGGATGGGCAGAAGCGCGTCGTGCTGGCCCACCCTGCGGAACTGCAGGGCCGCCGCTCCAGCAACCCGCCCCCCGAAAGCAGCATCAGCAACACCCGTTTCCTGGTGCCACCCCAGGCCCCCGTCAGGGCCTGGCGGGGCGAGATTGGAACCACGCGCTCCACGCGGCTCGCCGAGGTACCCCAGACCAGCCTGATGGCCTGCATGGAAACCCAGACGGCCGCCGATGCCCCGATCGACGGTGAATTCCACGGCGCCTTCACCTATCACTTCTGCCAATTGTTGCGGGGCAACGGGCAGCTCGGCAGTCGGGAAGCGATCGAGGCGGTGGCGCGGCAGCTGCAGGGGCGGTTCGAACAGGTGCCCCAGCACGAGGGCCGGGAGCTGGATGCTCCGATCTTCGGGCAGGCCGGTGAGATCGACAACGGTTCAGAGGGTGCACCATCGGGCTCCTACGGGGATCCGGCAGCCGAACGACCTGCGGATGCGGAGGCCCTCAGCGCCCAGCAGATGGTCTATCGGGCCCACATGAAGTTCCTGGACACCATGGTGGCGCTGCAGGGCGTCTCCCTGCCGGTGCGGGGCCTGCGGGCCAGCGGCAGGGTGCTGGTGACCGTGCATGGCATCGGGAACCACCGCGCCGGCTATTCCAACAACTGGTGGCAGGCCCTTTCCCCCCATGTGGGGGCCACCTTCGATCCCAGCGATCTGGGGAGGGGAAGGCAGGAGGTGCTCTGGAGCGACCTTGTGAACCGCAGCCGCAGCCTCCAGCGCAGCCTGCCCGCCGAGGAGGTGAACGCCTTGCGGCAGTCGATCCTCGATGTGATCGACGACCGCCGCAGCCATGAAGCCTCCCGCAGCGGTCGCCTCGAGCAGCTGCCCGTCGCCCGGGGCAGTGCTATCGCCATCGACGATTTCCTCATCTACATGCTCGACGACGGCATGCGCCGCCGGATCCTGGAGCGCTTCACCCGGGTGGTGGGCCCGCTGCTGGCTGCGGGGACCCGCATCGACGTGATCTCCCACAGCTGGGGCACGGTGGTCGCCTACGAGGGCCTGCGGGAGCTGGAGAGGCGCGGCTTGTCCGGTCGGGTCGCGAATTGGTTCACCGCAGGCAGTGCGCTCTCGATCGCACCGGTACAGGGCCGCCTGCGGCCGGAGAACCGTCCCGCCAACGGCCGTCGGGCTCCTTATCCGGCCCTGGTGGACGCCTGGATCAACCTCGATGCCAAGGGGGATCTGGTGGGCGGGCCTCTGGGGGGCCGCTTCCCGGTGACCCGGGAGTACCTCGAGCTCGATCCCACCACCTGTGCCCGCCAGTTCTGGGGGGGCTACGAGATCGGCTGTGCCCACGGCTCCTATTTCCAGGTGCCCAACCTGAGGGCGAACCGCGACATCTTCGCCGGCCACATCCTCGGCACGGCGCGGGAGCTCGGGGCCCACCGCAGCGACACTTCAGGTGCTTCCGGCCCAGCTTCGGGTGCTTCCGGCCCAGCCTCGATCACGATCAGCTCCAATGGCTCCTTGGCCGACCCTGCCTTTGTGAACTCAGCCAGCTGATCTTGAGATACCGGGCTGATCGAGAAGCTGAAGCTCATCGCCACCATGGACAAAGGCCGGCCCCGCCGGCCAGGACGTGGTGCTGGCGGTGGAGCGGATCCAATCCTTAAACCTTGCTCCAAATCTCTGGCGCCTTCGGCGCCATCTCGGAACAGCCAATAACCAACAGCCACAAACCAACAGCCAGGGTTAAAAAACAGCCAAGTGTTGAGGAATTAAGGGATTAAGGGTTAAGTGAAGGGCCCTGGGGGAGGCAGACCACACGGAAACCGACGCTGCTGATGGCAAAGCCGGGCCGGGCGTGGTCGCGGCAGGCCGAGCGGCAGTACCTGGGGTCGAAGCTCCAGGAGCCGCCGCGCAGCAGCCTTGGTTGATCATCAGCGGCAGCAGGAATCAACCAGGGTTGGTCATCGACAGGGGCGAAGTTGTAGCTTTCATGCCAATGGTCTTCGCACAACTCCCACACATTGCCATGCATGTCATGCAGGCCCCAGCCATTAGCCGGGAAGCTGGCCACGTCGATGGTCTGCTCTCGATAGATGCCCTTGGGGCCATCGGCGTAAGTGAAGTTGCCGTCGTAGTTGGCCAGCTCCGGCGTCAGCGTGGCCCCGAAATGGAACGGTGTGCTGCTGCCGGCACGGCAGGCGTATTCCCACTGGGCCTCGCTCGGTAGCCCATAACGCTGGCCCGTGCGCTGGTTCAGGCGGCGGCAGAACTCCAGCGCATCAAACCAGCTCACCTGCTCCACCGGACGGTTTGCACCCTTGAACCTCGAGGGATCGGGCTCCAGGTCGCGCTCCACTTTCGGCCAACTCGCCACCGCCCGCCATTGGCCCTGGGTGATCGGTGTCTGCGCCATGAAGAAGGCGCCCAGGGTTACCCGATGCTGGGGGCCTTCATCGTCTTCTCGCTCCGGCTCTTCCTCAGGAGAGCCCATCAGAAAACTGCCCGCCTTGATCTCTACCATGGTGAGATCCACCCCCTCGGCCAGGTCCTCTCGGTAGCCCTCCACCTGCAGCGTCCGGCGCTCCATGCTCCAGCGCCCGCCCTCCTGGCGCAACAGGCAGGTGCTGGTGGCGAAGCGCTGCAGCCGCGAGGAATCGGTCGTAGCAGGGGCGGCTGCTGAAGATGGTGCTGGCGCAGGCGCAGGTACGGGCCGTGGTTGAGCCTGGGCCGGAGCCTGAGCGTGGGCTGGAGCCAGATCCTGGGCCGGGGCAACCTCAGAAGTAAGCGCATCGCGGATAGCGCCGGCGATGGTCTTGAGCGCCATCTTCTGCTGCACCGGACCCATCGCTTCAAGGGGCTCTCCCGGAGGCAGCACCGCCTGGTATTCGTGAATAGGGGTGGCTTCGTAGAAACAAGGGCCAAGACATACCCAGAGGATGCAAAGGCCTTCCGCCTCGGCAGCCCGCAGCAGCGGCGGCAATTCCGGGTTGGTCACAAACTCGGAAGCCAGGAAATCCGAGCTCACCAGCAGCAGCGCCACCTTTGAGGCATCCAGCGCGGTTTCAATCTCTTCCCTCCACTTAGCCCCTGGTGAAATCTGGGAGTCGTCCCAGAGGAGTAGACCATGGCTGCGCACCAGCGGCCGAATCATCGTCTGCAGACGCACCACCCACTCCCGATCGACGTGGCTGTAGCTGATGAACAGCTGGTGGCGCTGGACGGAGGAAGTCAGCGTTTCCTGGTGTTCCTCGCCGAGTACGCGGCGGCGCACTTCCAGCACGCGCTCTTCTAGCGCCCGCGCGCCGGCCAGCTCACCCTGCGCCTTGAGAGTCATTGCGAGGTTGCCCATCGAGGACAGCGTTTCCGGGTGTTCCTCGCCGAGCACACGGCGGCGGACCTCCAGCACGCGCTCTTCTAGCGCCCGCTCGCCGGCCAGCTCACCCTGCGCCTTGAGAGTCATTGCGAGGTTGCCCATCGTGGACAGCGTTTCCGGGTGTTCCTCGCCGAGTACGCGGCGGCGCACCTCCAGCACGCGCTCTTCTAGCGCCCGCGCGCCGGCCAGCTCACCCTGCGCCTTGAGCGTCATTGCCAGGTTGCCCATCGTGGACAGCGTTTCCGGGTGTTCCTCGCCGAGCACACGGCGGCGGGCCTCCAGCACGCGCTCCTGCAATGCCTGCGAGCCGGTCAGTTCGCCCTGCGCCTTGAGCGTCATTGCCAGGTTGCCCATCGTGGACAGCGTTTCCGAGTGTTCCTCGCCGAGCACACGGCGGCGGGCCTCCAGCACGCGCTCCTGCAATGCCTGCGAGCCGGTCAGTTCGCCCTGCGCCTTGAGCGTCATTGCGAGGTTGCCCATCGAGGACAGCGTTTCCGGGTGTTCCTTGCCGAGTACGCGGCGGCGGACCTCCAGCACGCGCTCTTCTAGCGCCCGCGCACCGGTCAGGTCACCCTCGAATCTCAGTGTCTCCGCGAGGTTGCTCATCGACGTCAGAGTGTCCGGGTTCTCTTCGCCATGCAACCGGCGTTTGAGTACCACAATGTTCTCCTGGAGGGCTCTGGCTTCCGTGAGAGCAGAGCTTTCGCGCAACGTTCTGCCAACCATCTCCAGCAATGAAATGGAGTTGAGGTCTGGATTCTCCCCCTCGGTTTCCAGCGAATCGATTGCGAATCGCTTCAACCGCTCTGCGGTCTCTGCCAAACCTTCTTGGGGTCGTAGCCTGGCTGCCGCCCTGAGGATTGTTCCAATCACATTGACCCTGACCGGCATCCTCAGTTCAGGAAGCGACGTGGCTAGTTGCATCAGCAGTTCGCAGCCTCGTGAAGTGTCTCCGCTGAGAAGGTATGTTTCGATCAGACGTTCCATAATGGAAATCGTTTCGCGGTGAAGCGGACCGCGCTGCTGACTCGCGAGCGCCAAAATCTCTTCCTGCAGGCGCGCAATGCGTGGCAGATCGGTTGGCGTCGGTTGTTTGATTGCCTCGGCTTCTGCCTTCAGCAGCGAATCAAGCCGCTTTCGAGTTAGGGCAGTTTCCGGACTTTCCCAGGGGGCAGCAGACGCCTGCAGCCACGCCAGGAGTGCCTGGTAACTTCTCACGATCGAGAAGCGGTCGGCCTCATGCGCATTGATCGCCGCAACCTCTTCACCATACGAGTAGTCCGGGCTGTGCTGAACCTGTACTTCGTCACAGTAGTTCGAGAGGTCGCAGTGATCAAGTGCATAGGCAGCTTGGAAAATGCGTTGGAACTGCGGTTGGTACCCTTCGATTCTGAGGTTGCTCTCGCCATGGCGCCAGATCTGGCGTAGCTTGTCGCGCTCCGCGTCGATTCGTGATGGCAAGGGATAGACGAGCAGTGGCCGCAGGTCACGCGAATCCTGACGGTATTTGACACTGGATTGCACCAGGTTCTCAATCCCGGTGAGGCTCTGCCGATTGGCGGTGAAGACAACAACCAGCTTGTCAGGCAGAAGCGAGGTGCAGATGCCGCTGATGTCAGTCATTCCAGTACGGGAGTCGACAAGCACGACGTCATACTCCGTTGAAAGCCGGCGGGCAAAGCACCGAAACACGGCTGGCGCCTGCTTATAGATGCGATGCCAGTCGAGCTCCGCAAGCCGCGACTGATAGCTCGCGTCAAGATGACCGGCCGGCATCAGGTCCACGTTCGGAACGCTCGTGGCACGGACGAAATCGACGAATGAAATCTGCTCCAGAAGTGATTCCGCCTGGGCATCCTGATCTTCACTACTGGCTTCGCCATCCTTTACGAGTTCCTGTACTCGGGTGAAGTACTCGACGACGCCTTTCTTGACTGGATCCGTGGCTTCGCCGCTCAGCGGCCGAAGATAGTAATGAAGGCCAGGGGCCTCAAGATCCCAGTCGACGATCAACACGCGCCGGGGTTGCTCCCTCTGCGAAGCAAAGAGACAAGCAATGTTGGCCAAAGCCATCGTGCGTCCAGTTCCACCCTTGTAGGAGTAAAAGGTGATAACTTCGTGCAGCGGAGCAGACGTCTCGGGGGTATGGTGCTCCATTATCGGCCCGGAAACGATTGTGGTGGCGCAGCCTGTATTTCTTTAGGTGCTGCTGGGGAGGATGGCTTGGGAAAGCCATATTCCTTGCACTTGTCGAAAAGCCTGTCACTCTCCGACTTCATCTTATCACAGAGTAACTTGATGTATTCGGCGATGCGATAAAGTTCTTCGCTTGTTGTCTCGTCATCACCGATATTCACGCTTGGGCGAGTCGCCTGAGCTTTATAGTCCAGGCAGTGGCAATCTTTCGTAACGCCTTCAGGCAGGTCCTCGTAGTTTCCGCGCAGGATCACTGGGATGAAGAGCCTACAGCCGTGTAGTTTGTCGCCGAGAATGTCTCGGCGCTTCTGCTCGCATTCGAGCATTGCTCGGATTTCCTTCTGGCAATAGTCAGATTCAAGATATGAGGGCCAATAAACGATCACCATGCAAGCGCTGCGGCAAATCGCATCCGCCAGCTGCTCGTCGTATTGATAGCCGGGAACCAGCCTACGCCTGTCAAAGAATACCTCATGCTCATGGGTGTACATCTGAACATGGTCGGATATCGCCTTGAAGACCTGGTTGATCAGCTTTTCCTCTCGACCACCGATGGCTGCAGGATGCCGATAACTGATGAAGCAAGCATGAAATTTCTCGGACATAGGATGAGTTTAGTGAAGGCGTGGCCCAGGTGCACCATCTCCGCCTTCTGAGGCAGCTGGAGACACGCACAAACTAGCCTGCCAGGGCGTTCAGAGGCACCACCAGTAGGCTTGCGTCCGGCTGTGGTCCGGCTGCAAGTTGTCGCTGAACACCCGAAAGGTGACGTCCTCGTGGCAGGCTTTCTCAATCTTGCGGGGTCTCGGCACCCCCGCATAGCAGGCGTACACGAGCAGCACGTCCAATTCCCGCAGGAAGACAGCTCCTACATCCTTGGATCATTGCCCTTTCCCCACGCAGGTCATTCTGCTGTGTTCGCCGACAATGAAATTGTCCGGAGCATTGCATCAACAAGTTGTTACTTGTTTTGAATGACGAGGAGGCCAGAAACTCATCGCTCACCAGCAACAGGGCCACCTTCGCGTTGAAGAGGGCCTCCTCGATTTCCTCCCTCCAGAGGGAGCCTGGCTGAATGCGGCTGTCGTCCCAGCGCTTCAGGCCGCAGCGCTGCTCCAGGGGCCGTAGCATTGTCTGCAGCCACTCCACCCGCTCGCCATAGCGATGGCTGTAGCTGATAAAGAGCTGGCTGCGCTCGGGGAGTGGGGTCATCGCATGCCGCCAGGCGCTGGCCGTTCCGGAGCGACAGCATTCTTGTGGCGAGGATAGGGCACCAGGCAAGGTCTTCTGATGCCAGGGCCTCCACCATCCGATGGGGCCCTGTCAGAAACCCTGAACTGCCCTATCCAGCTGATGCCGGGGTAGTGCTGCGTGGCGGAATTGTGCGGATCAGTTCCAGCAGGCAGCAGCGGGTGTTGCTCTGCACGCCTTCGGGGAGTCAGCAAGGCCAGGCGATGCTTATCCTGGTCATCTGACCAACTCTTCAGGTCCCCCTGATGCAACGAATCAGCGTGGCTGCCGCAAAGTCCCGGTTTTCTGCCGTACTGGCCCAGGTGGAGGCCGGCGAAGAGGTGGTCATCACACGGCGAGGGGTGGCCATCGCCAGGATCGTGGCCGAACCAGCTCCCCTTGGCGACAGATTCGAGCTGCAGGAGCTGTTCGAGTTCACCAATGCCCAACCGATGCATCAAGCGCCGGATGCCGGCAGCTTCATGGTTGAGCTGCGCCGCGCTGCCCGCTTTTGATGGCGTGCTACCTGGACACCTCGCTGCTGGTGCCCCTGCTGATCCGGGAGCCCGGAACCCCAAGGGTCCAGGCTTTTCTTTCCGCCGGCGCGACAAAGGCCTTATTGATCAGCCCCTGGTCCATCACCGAGTTCTCCTCCGCCCTGGCCCTCAAGGAGCGCGTCAGGTCGATCAGCCGCCAGGAACGACGGGCCGCTCTCACCATGTTTGAAAAATTTCGCAGCCTGCGGCTGGAGCTGGTGCCGATGGAGGCAGCTGATTTCGAAGCAGCCGCCAGGCTCTGCGATGCCAGCGCTGCGCCATTGCGGGCCGGTGATGCCCTCCACCTGGCCGTATGCCGTCGCGTCAGGGGCTCACTCGCCACCATGGACCAAGGCCTTGCCGCCGCCGGCCAGGAAGTGGGGCTGGCGGTGGAGCTGATCCAACCCTGAAACCTTGCCGCCATTCGCTAGCCAGATGAACCACGGTTGATGCACAACGGTTGCCGCCTGTTGCGTGTACTGGTGTGGCCGCCTGATTGGCGGCACCTAGCTCGGCGAACTGGGCCGGAGTGAGGCTGAGCGAGCCGGGCACCCACTCCCGATCGACGTGGCTGTAGCTGATGAACAGCTGATCGCGTTCGGGGCGTGGGGTCATCGCATGCCGCCAGGCGGGCGCCGTTCCGGTGCGGCAGGTTTGTGCTGGTGAGAGTAGGGCACCAGGCGCGGCCAGAGGCACCACCCTTTCCAGGCAGAGCAGGGTGATCGGCCTGCGGTGGACATGCCCAAGCTCGACACGGCAAACCTCCGCTTGAACAGGGTGCTTGGCTCTTGTCGCGATGGAAAAGGCGCGAATCGATGAATAGGAAATGTCGCTGAAGTCACCAAGCGAATCTCGGCACGACAACAACCCGCGGATGATCATGATCCGCGATAACCGCCATCAGCGACTCCCACCACTCCCCGATTGATTCCACATATCTCCGCTCGTTCTTAGGCAGACCGTTTTGAACCATCATGACCACTTCTCCCCTGCCTGAACAGCTCCTGCCTGAACAGCAGGATCAGGCTGCTCAGCGAACCGCGGGGACCTGCCGCGCCGGGGTCTTCAGTGGCCTGGCATCAGCAGTTCCTGCGCCTGCACATCGTGCGCTCGCAGGAGGCTGTGCAGGACATGATCATCGTATCGCTCTGCGTTGGGCTGTTCTGGATCATGGCGCTGCAGCTCAAAGAGATCTTCGCCTCGCTGCTCAATCAACCGCAGTTTCACGCGATCACGGCCGATATTCTGCTGGCATCAGGTGCTGGCGGTCTGCCTGTTTCTCGCCACCGCCGCCCTGCTGGTGGTGGTGGTGCGCGTCTGGTTGCCGCCCACCTTTGCGGGGGTGGATCCGGAAGCCAGGGTCTCGGCTCGCATCCGCAGCAGCCAGGACAACGATTGAGGCTGAAAAACCAGGCCCGCCTGCCCATACCCTTCTGACCCTGGCGACAAGAGATATCATTTGATTTAGATGGTCATCTGGTCAAGCGGTGCGTCAATCTGGTGGAGGCCAAGGCGGGGCTCTCCGCCCTGCTTGATGCAGTGGAAGCCGGGGAGGAGGTGGTGATCACCCGCCTGCGCCGCTTCCACGCTCACCAGCCGGGGCCGGCGGAGTCCGCCGTGGAGCTGCTGCGGGAGCTGCGCGATCAGGAGCCGTGAAAACCACGGCGAGAGGCTTCTACCTCGACACTTGCGTGCTGGTGTCGCTGTTTCACAACGACAGCGGCTACGCGGCGGCGGAGTTCTGGCTGGCCGCCAGCCGCCAGCAACCGCTCTGGATCAGCCACTGGGTTCTGGTGGAGTTCGCCTCTGCCACGGCGCTGCGGCGGCGGCGGCGCGAACTCAGCGGCAGCCGGGCGACGCGGATCCAAAAGGAGCTGGACAACTTCCAACGCCAGCGGCTGGGCCTGCTGGAGCCCTGCGCCGAGGATTTCCCGCTGGCACGGCGTTGTGATCGTCAAGGAACGGAACCTCAGCCTGCGGGCCGGCGATGGCCTGCACCTGGCCGTAGCCCATCGCCACCGCTTCCCCCTGGTGAGTGCAGACCAGAGCCTGCTGGCCGCGGCTCACCAGCTCGGGGCCGACACGGTGGTGGTGCCGTCCCCCCCAGAGACCTGACCCCCGTTTGGCAGCGCTCGCCACCAAAAACGGGCCTGCCGGGGACAAAAATGGAAGGCTGACCCCGCAGCGGCCGGATCCGCGCCCTTAGTCCCCATGCCTGACGCCGCCGCCGCCGCCATCCCCGCCGACCTGCTGCCCAGCTACCGCCAGGCCGCCCTGGAACGGGAGGAGCTCGGGGTGCCGGCCCTGCCGCTCAACGCCGCCCAGGCCTCCGCCCTCACCGCCCTGCTGGAGCATCCCCCCGCCGGCGATGAGGGCTTCCTGCTGCACCTGCTCAGCGAACGCATCCCACCGGGGGTGGATGAGGCGGCCTACGTGAAGGCCAGCTGGCTCAGCGCGATCGCCCAGGGCAGCTCCACCAGCCCCCTGCTGACCCCGGGGCAGGCCGTGAACCTGCTGGCCACCATGATCGGCGGCTACAACGTGGGCTCCCTGATTGAGCTGCTCTCCAGCCCCGATGCGGCCATCGCCGCCGAGGCCGCCACCGGGCTGAGCCGCACCCTGCTGGTGTACGACGCCTACAACGATGTGCTGGAGCTGGCCGCCACCAACCCCAATGCCCAGCGGGTGATCGACAGCTGGGCCGCCGCCGAGTGGTTCACCGCCAAGCCGGAGCTTCCCGCCGAGATCACAGTCACCGTGTTCAAGGTGGAGGGCGAGACCAACACCGACGACCTCTCCCCCGCCACCCACGCCACCACCCGCCCGGACATCCCCCTGCACGCCAACGCGATGCTGGAGACCCGCATGCCCGGCGGCCTGGAGCTGATCCGCACGCTCAAGGGCAAGGGCTATCCGGTGGCTTACGTGGGCGATGTGGTGGGCACCGGCAGCTCGCGCAAATCCGCCATCAACTCGGTGCTGTGGCACACCGGCACCGACATTCCCCATGTGCCCAACAAGCGCAGCGGCGGCGTGATCCTGGGCGGCAAAATCGCGCCGATCTTCTTCAACACCGCCGAGGATTCCGGCGCGCTGCCAATCGAATGCGACGTGACCGCGCTGAACTCCGGCGATGTGATCACGATCCGGCCCTACGCCGGCACGATCGAGCGGGCCGCCGGGGAACCGGGCGCCGGCGAGATCGTGGCCCGCTTCGAGCTCAAGCCCAGCACGATCACCGATGAGGTGCGCGCCGGCGGCCGCATCCCCCTGCTGATCGGCCGCTCGCTCACCGACAAGGTGCGGGCCCAGCTGGGCCTGAGCCCCTCGGAGCTGTTCATCCGCCCGGCCGCCCCGGCCGACACCGGCAAGGGTTTCACCCTGGCCCAGAAGATGGTGGGCAAGGCCTGCGGCCTGCCAGGGGTACGTCCCGGCACCAGCTGTGAGCCGCTGATGACCACCGTGGGCTCCCAGGACACCACCGGGCCGATGACCCGCGATGAGATGAAGGAGCTGGCCTGCCTCGGCTTCAGCGCCGATCTGGTGATGCAGAGCTTCTGCCACACCGCCGCCTACCCCAAGCCCGTGGATCTGAAGACCCACGCCGAGCTGCCCGATTTCATCAGCTCCCGCGGGGGCGTGGCCCTGCGCCCCGGCGACGGCATCATCCACAGCTGGCTCAACCGCCTGCTCCTTCCCGACACCGTGGGCACCGGCGGCGACAGCCACACCCGCTTCCCCCTGGGCATCTCCTTCCCCGCCGGCTCCGGCCTGGTGGCCTTCGCTGCCGCGATCGGCGCCATGCCACTCGACATGCCCGAATCGGTGCTGGTGAAGTTCAGCGGCTCCCTGCAACCAGGCGTGACCCTGCGCGATGTGGTGAACGCCATCCCCTATGTGGCGATCCAGCAGGGCTTGCTCACGGTGGAGAAGGCCGGCAAGAAGAACATCTTCTCCGGACGGATCATGGAGATGGAAGGATTGCCCGATCTCAAGCTAGAGCAGGCCTTTGAGCTCACCGATGCCACCGCCGAACGCTCCTGCGCCGGCAGCACGATCAAGCTCTCGGTGGAAACGGTGAGTGAATACCTGCGCAGCAACGTGGCACTGATGAAGAACATGATCGCCCGCGGCTACCAGGATGCCCGCACCCTGGCGCGCCGCATCAAGGCGATGGAGGCCTGGTTGGCGAACCCGGTGCTGCTGGAAGCCGACGCCGATGCCGAATACGCCGCCGTGATCGAGATCAACCTCGATGAACTCCATGAGCCAATCCTGGCCTGCCCCAATGATCCCGACAACGTGAAACTGCTCAGCGAAGAGTCGGGCACGCCGGTCGATGAGGTGTTCATCGGCTCCTGCATGACCAACATCGGCCACTACCGTGCCGCCGCCAAGGTGCTGGAGGGCCAGGGTGCCAACCAAGCCCAACTTTGGGTCTGCCCGCCCACCCGCATGGATGAGGAAAAACTGAAGGAGGAGGGCTACTACGCCACCTTCGAGGCGGCCGGCTCCCGCATGGAGATGCCGGGCTGCTCCCTCTGCATGGGCAATCAGGCGCGGGTAGAGGACAACACCACCGTGTTCTCCACCAGCACCCGCAACTTCAACAACCGCCTCGGCAACGGCGCCCAGGTGTACCTGGGCAGCGCCGAACTGGCGGCGGTGTGCGCCCAGCTGGGCCGCATTCCCAGCAAGGAGGAGTACCTGGCGATCGCGGCCGCCAAAATCGATCCCTTGGCCGATGAGCTCTACCGCTACCTCAACTTCGATCAGATCACCGGCTTCGAAGATCAGGGCCGGGTGGTGAGCAGTGAAGACGCGGCAAAAGTGCTGGCTGAGGTTTGAGGGTCGTCAGGATCTGATCAGGGTTACGCAGACTTGGAGGCGGCTACGAAAAGGATGGCTGACGTTCCGCGAATCTCCGCCTACGGTCCGTTAGTCCTTCGTAACGGACCCTTCCCGATGACTGCCTCCTGGATGACAACCCTTCGCACCATGCTGGCCCCCCTGCGCCGCCTGGTGGTGGTGGGTCTGGCCCTCATGCTGTCCATCAACCTTGCCGCCTGCGACGGCATCATCTCCAGCGACGCCAAGAATGCCGCCCGCACGGTGGTGCAGGTGGCCAAGACCGCCGCTGACGTGACCGGCAATGAACAGCTCAAGAACGTTCTCACCCCCGTGCTGAACGTGCTGAACGCCACCGAGAAGGAGGTGAAGGCCGACAACATCCCGGCCGCCACCAACGCCATCTCCAAGTTCAAGGGCCTCTGGGATACCGCAGCCCCCGTGGTGAAGCTGGCCGCCGGCGACAACTACGGCCTGATCGACAAGGGCGTGACCCTTCTGACCAAGACCTTCGGTGGCGAGACCGCTCCCACCAAGGACAATGCCCTCACCGCCCTCACCGGCCTGATCGGACCCCTCAAAGCCCTGCTCGGCTGAACCCAGGCTCCGATCCTGATCGGCAAGGAGCACCTTCAACGCAGGCCACCCGATCGACTCGGGACAGGCCCCAGGGAGCGGCAACGCTCCCTTTTTTGTGATCACACCCTGCCCAGGACCACCATGGAGGCCCTCACCTTGGAGGCCCCGCACCGAGTAGGCCGGCGGGACGCTCAGGGACAGGCCTGGATCATGTCGTAGCAGCCGGCTACCGATTCTGGGCAGCACCGGCAGGGGCACCGATCTGGAGCAGCGGGCGGCAGGGCTTCCGGCCGGGTCGCGACGAGAACGCTGCGATGAGATAGCGCAAACACGGCCTGACCTTGGTATCGGTTGTAACGAGATGCCCACAAAGCTGGACGAACGGCCCAGCCTCTCTAGAAGTAAAGCGACCGCTGCTTCCTTTTCCATGCGCCCGATCAGCGCCATCCGTCGCTCCACGATCGCCGCTGCCGCCTTGGCTGCCCTGGCCCTCACTGGCTGCTCCGGCACCCAGGAAGCCGCCCGCCAGGCGGGTGACCAGGTAGGCCAGGCCGCCAAAGATGCCGCCACCACCACCGGCGATGCCGCCAAAACCGCCGCCACCGCCACCGGCCAGGCGGCTCTCGGCCAGGCCGTGACCCCCGTGCTCGATCTGCTCAATAAGAGCGAAGGTGAGGTGAAGTCCGGCAATCTGGCCGCGGCCATCGCTGCCATGGGTGGCTTCCAGGCCCTCTGGAACACCGCCTCCCCGGTCATCAAGCCGCTCGCCGGCGACAAGTGGCCCCTGATCAACACCGCCGCCAATCTGGTGCTCAGCACCTTCGCCAAGGGCGCCACGCCCACCCCCGCCACCGCCAGCTCCGCCATCACCGGCCTGATCGGCCCCCTGAGCGCCCTGCTCACCAAGTGAGTCCGGCAGCCCGGAGTTCGTGACAACTCCGGGCTTTGTACTGGCTTGACTCTGGCGCCAGGCCCTGCTCGCCAGACCCGTTCAAGGGGGGGCGATTCTCCGCCCATACAGCGGTGACCCCAGCCTGCCCCACGCCACCGGCAGCCGCAGTGACACGCTGGGGGCCCCAGCTTTCCACCCCCTGAACCAGGAAACCCTGCTGTTTGAGCCCGCCGTGCCGGAGGCGGGGGCCCTGCGGGTGGTGCTGGCCTTCCCGAGCACCTACTCGGTGGGCATCACCAGCCTGGGTTTTCAGGTGGTCTGGGCCACCCTGGCCCGGCGCTCCGATCTGGCCGTGCGGCGGTTGTTCACCGATTGCGGCGATCCGCCCCATGGCGCCGGCCGCGGCCGGGAAGCGGGCCTCGATCTGTTCGGGCTCTCCCTCAGCTGGGAGCTCGATGGACCCGTGCTGCTCGATCTATTGGAGCAAGAGCGCATCCCCCTCTGGGCCGCCGAGCGGCGGGACGACGATCCGATCGTGTTCGGCGGCGGACCGGTGCTCACAGCCAACCCCGAACCGCTCGCCCCCTTCTTCGACGCCGTGCTGCTCGGCGATGGCGAGCTGCTGCTGCCCGCCTTCCTCGATGCCCTGCAGGCCTGCCGGGGGCAGCCCCGGGCCGAGCGGCTCCGCAGCCTGGCCCAGGTGGAGGGGGTCTACGTGCCTGCCCTCTACGCCCCCCGCTACAGCCCCGACGGGGAGCTGCTGGCCATCGAGCCGATCGAAGCTGGCGTGCCGCCCACCATCAGCAAGCAGACCTGGCGCGGCAACACCCTCAGCCACTCCACGGTGATCACCCCGGAGGCCGCCTGGCCCTCGATCCACATGGTGGAGGTGGTGCGCAGCTGCCCGGAGCTGTGCCGCTTCTGCCTGGCCAGTTACCTCACCCTCCCCTTCCGCACCCCCTCCCTGGAGGACGGCCTGATCCCGGCGGTGGAGATGGGGTTGGCCGCCACCCAGCGGCTCGGCCTGCTCGGTGCCTCGGTGACCCAGCACCCGCAATTCGCCGATCTGTTGACCTGGCTTGATGGCGATCGCTTCGAGGGCGTGCGGCTGAGCGTGAGTTCCGTGCGGGCCGCCACCGTGACGCCCCAGCTGGGGCGAATCCTGGCCAAGCGCGGCAGCAAATCGCTCACGATCGCGATCGAGAGCGGCAGCGAGCGGATGCGGGCGGTGGTGAACAAGAAGCTCGCCACTGAGGAGATCTTTGCCGCGGCCCGCTACGCCCGCGAAGGGGGGCTCACGGGCTTGAAGCTCTATGGGATGGCCGGTCTTCCGAGCGAGGAGGAGGCCGACATCGAAGCCACCGCCTCCCTGCTGCTGGACCTGAAGAAGGCCACCCCGGGCCTGCGGCTTTCCCTGGGGGTGAGCACCTTCGTGCCCAAGGCCCACACTCCCTTCCAGTGGGACGGAGTGCGGCCGGAAGCTGAGCAACGGCTCAAACTGCTGGCGAAACGCCTCAAACCCAGGGGCATTGAGCTCCGGCCGGAAAGCTATGGCTGGAGCGTGATCCAGGCCCTCCTCTCCCGCAGCGACCGGCGGCTCGCTCCGGTGATCGCCGCGGCCCGGGGAGCGCACACCAGCCTCGGAGGCTGGAAGAAGGCCTACCGAGCGGTTCGATCCGGTGAGGGCGAGGCCATCGCCGCGGCACCGCCCGGCCTACCGCCGCCACCCGCCTGGGAAGGGGTGGTGCATGAACGCTGGGGGGTGCACACGGTGCTGCCCTGGCAGCACCTGAAGGGGCCGCTGGACAGCACAACCCTGTGGCGACACCGCAACGGCGCCGGCCTGGCGGATCCGATCGGTGACTCCTCCGGCCAAGGCCTCGGCAGCCCGCCGGTTGCCACCCCAAAGGAAGGCTGACTCAGACGGGGGCCTGGCTCGTAGACACAGGCGAAGCCCGCTGAGGCTCGGGCCGCACCATGGCCGGCAGCCCCGCCAGCAGCACCCAGCCCGCCACATTGATGCGGCTGTCATAGAAGGGCATATCGGTGGCATGGAGCGCCACCAGCACCAGCACGGCGGTCCACCAGCCCCGATCGAACACCCCGCCCCGCAACAGCGCCGGCCCCATGGCCCGCACCAGCAACGCCAGCACGAAGCCCACCAGCAGGAGCGCCACGGGCACGCCATGGCTCAGGGCCAGATCGATCGGCAGGTTGTGGGGATGGCCATGCCAGTGGCCGGTCCGCAGCGGATAGATCAGGCTGAAGGCCGCGGCACCCCAGCCCAGCCAGGGGCGCTCGGCGATCAGGCCGAGGGCGACATGCCACTGGGCCAGCCGGGTGATCTCCTGGGGGCGTTGGCCGGCGTAATGGAGGTCGCTGAGCCGGCCCCAGATCGCTTCCGGCACCACAACCCGGGCCGGAGCCTGGATAAGCTCCGGCACCCCCACCAGGCTGGCGGCGGCGATCACCGCCACGGCCAGGAGCAACAGGGGCAGCAGCCAGCCCCAGCTGAGTGGTCCGGCCACCAGGGGCACGGCCAGCAGCAGGGCCCCCCAGGCATTGCGCGAATCGGTGAGGAACATGGCGGTCACCAGACCCACGGCCAGCAGGAGCACCACAGCACGGCGACGGGGATCGAGACGGGGCTGCAGCAGAGCCGCCAACAGCAGGGGCCAGGCCAGGGCCAGCCAGGAGCCGGCGATGTTGGCGTAGTCGAACAGGCCTGCCAACCGTCCAGGAGGGTTGCCGCCGGCCTTGATATGCCAGATCACCAGACCGCCTAAAGCCTGGAAGGGTCCGTGCCAGCCCCACCAGAGCTGGCCCAGGCCCGTGAGGATCACCGGCACGGTGGCCGCCACCAGCGCCAGGGCCACCCGGCGGCGGGCCGCGGCGGTGGCGAGGTAGGGCTGGAAGCCCCAGAAGGCCCAGAAGAA
>Ga0209298_10000221_pt1 | contig 36643 bp, 33 predicted proteins | sample S_140806_EF_Meta_FD_187325 | JGI IMG/M metagenome (GOLD analysis project Ga0209298, IMG submission 187325) | Freshwater microbial communities from Lake Simoncouche, Canada to study carbon cycling - S_140806_EF_MetaG (SPAdes) (version 2) | ecosystem: Environmental > Aquatic > Freshwater > Lake ... | reverse complement strand
AAGTAACTGCTCCAGATGCTATCTTTGAAGAAGTAACTGCTAGGTCTTGTATTTTAGCCGTTATTACAGCATTGTTAGAAAGTTCAGTTGAAGTAACTGCTCCGGATGCTATCTTTGAAGTGGTTACGGCGTTATCCTCTATTTTAGCAGTTATTACAGCATTGTTAGAAAGTTCGGTTGATGTTACAGCATTCTGGGCAATTTTTTCTGAAGTTATTGCTCCATTATTTATTTTAATACTCGTTATTTCATAATCCGGTATTTTATTAGACGTTATAGATAAATTTGCTATCTTGTCTCCAGTAATTGAATTTCCAGATATTTCATTAGCTGTTATAGAATTTTGGGCAATTTTACCGAAAATAACAGAATTGTTAGAAAGTTCAGTCGAAGTAATCGCTCCAGGTAATATCTTTAAACTCGTTATAGATCCGTCTGCTATCTTTGAAGCAGTTACGGCGTTATCCGCTATTTTATCAGTTATTACAGAATTGTTAGAAAGTTCAGTTGAAGTAATTCCTCCAGATGCTATCTTTGAAGTGGTTACAGCACGGTCTATTAATTTAATTGTTGTTATGGAGTCGTTTAATATTTTACTACTTGTTACTGAATTATCCGAAAGTTCAGTTGAAGTAATTGCTCCGGAAGTTATTTTTGAAGTAGTTATAGACAAATTACCTATTTTTGAATTAGTTACAGAAAAATCTGTTATTTTATCAGTTATTACAGAATTGTTAGAAAGTTCAGTTGAAGTAATTGCTCCAGATGCTATCTTTGAAGTGGTTACAGCATTCTGAGCTATTTTATCTGTTATTACAGAATTGTTAGAAAGTTCAGTTGAAGTAATTGCTCCAGATGCTATCTTTGAAGTGGTTACTGCATTGTCTAATATTTTTAAAGTTGTTACTGAATTATTTGAAAGTTCAGTTGAAGTAATTGCTCCAGATGCTATCTTTGAAGTGGTTACTGCATTGTCTACTATTTTTGAAGTTGTTACAGAATTGTTAGAAAGTTCGTTAGTTGTTACAGAATTTTGGGCAATTTTACCAAAAACAACAGAATTGTTCGAAAGTTCAGTTGAAGTAACGGCTCCGGGCGCTATTTTTGAAGTTGTTACAGAATTGTTCGAAAGTTCAGTTGATGTTACAGCATTCTGGGCAATTTTACCAAAAACAACAGAATTGTTAGAAAGTTCTGTAGAAGTAACTGCTCCAGATGCTATCTTTAAAGTTGTTATAGATCCATCTTGTATATTTGTTGTAGATACCGCACCATTTGCTATTTTATTTGTAGTTACCGCAAAATCTATAATTTTTGAAGTAGTCACAGCGTTGTTAGAAATCTCACTCGAAGTAATTGAATTTGGGTTCAATTTATTAGAAGTAATTGAACCATCGCTTAAATTAGAACCAGATATAGTAAACGATAATTTTGTAATGTCTATGCTTCCAGGTGATATAAGACTTCCTGAAATTCCATTCGCAAGTTTATCCGTAGTAATTGTTCCGTCTTTAATATGTATTCCCTCTATTGAGAGGTTGCTTATTTTATCTGAGTTAATAGCCCCTGGTGCTATTTTAGAGGTTGTTACAGAAGATTCTGCTATATTGAATGTGAGTATAGAACTTCCTTGTAATTTTATACCATCTATAGAACCTGGGGCAATTTTATCTCCAGTTATTGATAAACCAGCAATCTTATCTCCAGTTATTGATAACTCCATAATATTTTCTCCGTCTATAATACTATCCTCTTCTGTTACTTGGCGTCTTCTAGACATATTTATTATCTATTTAACATTATAATTTTTTAAAAAAAAAAATATTTTACTAATATTAAATGTTGGCTAAAAAAGAATTAATGGTAATTGGATTTTTTGTAGGTTTAGTGGTAATTGTTGCAATTTTCGCTATTGTAACCAAAAAAATTAATATTTTTGAAAAATCGGTAGATAACCCTGTTAGCAATTACGATTTTTTCAGTACTGCAGCTAAAAATGTGGCAAAGGATATTTACGTCTCTGCGTTTGACGCAGAGGGAAATATATACCCTCTTAATTTAGATGCTTTTATATACCAGGAAATTCGAAAGACACAAAATGCACTAATGGATCAGGTTAGTGCAGTTATGGCAGCACAAAACTATGTTAAAAGGAACGAGTCTGTTTATATGCAGGTGGACGGAGTTGGGCGATTACAAACAGACGGAAATAGATACATGAAAGCAACTGCCGGTGGAAACGGTCAGACGATAACTCTTTTTTAAGACACTAATCGGATTTATCTTCAGTAACAACATCTGGATCAAGTTCATCATCTGAATCTGAAGAAATTTCATACTGTTTCCAATCAATGGCATGTCTAAAACAATAGCATTTTTTAGAACCGTCCGGAGTTTTAGTAGCATTTGCGCTACATGGATTTCCATCTTTATTAACTCCGCCGCATTTTTCTTTTTTGGAAGAAATTTTAGAATCGTTATCAGAATTTTCTTTGGCAATTTTTTTTCCAGAGGTTTCGGTAGACTTTGATCCCGGTTTATTTTTAATGTATTTTTCGAGTTCCTTTTTTGTAACCTTTCCAGTTTCACTTGGAATTTCTTCGAGAGTTACGCCACATTCTGCTGCATATTCTTCAGCAATTTTGGTTGCAAATTTTTTTACAGTAGTAGTATTCAGTTTTGGAACCGTATTCAGTTTTGGAACCGTATTCAGTTTTGGAACAATTTTTTCGTCGTTCAGAATTTTGTGAGCAAAATCGACAATGATGGAGTCAAAAATAGTTTTGAGTTCATCGATTGCCGAGTCTGGAAGTGAATACTTATTCTTGAAAGTGGTAAACGTAAGCTCGATCGACATAGTTTTTCATACTAATTAATGACTTACTTTTTAAGTAAATTATTAATTAGCAATTTCTGATTATTAACCAGCAGTTAATAATTTAATTTTTTTCAATTTTAGTTTTTCTTACCCGTTTTTGTTTTTGAGGAATAAGATCGTTCCATAGTTCTGAAACATCTTTTAACATTGGTGTAAATATTGTTTCTATAGCTGATTTGAATTGATGTTCAAAGTAATATACATAATCTATTGGAATTCTATTTTTAATTACATAATTTGGATCTTCTACCTTTTCAAATTGCTTTGTACTATCGTATGTAGCAAAAACATATGGAACCCTGTCTCCAGACGCAACTTTATCCATTTTATCTCTAGATTCTCTCTTTCTTGCTAGTGCTACATGTGGAATATTTGCTGGACATTTATCAAATAACGTTTCTTTTTCACAACTAGGACATTTATGTGTAATTTTAATAAATTCATCAACCGATTTTTTTGTAAGAACTATTATGTCCATCTCTTTTTTTCCAATTACATTAAGTTCATAATAAGTTTTTGTACATTGTGTACATACTGCTTTGCGATCAAACGCATAGCCAGATTTAATGCTTTTAGATAAAAGCAAGTCTTTCATTGGAACTTTCCATTAATTAACTTTCTAATTTTTTCTCTCGCAAATTCTTTACTCGTGTCAATTAGTTCATCTACATTTTCGAATGAATAATTTAAAACTTTTTTATTTAAAAAAATGTATTCGAAAATCTGTTTTGAATTTTCTCTTACAAATGGGCAATTGTCTCTTCTAACAACCTGTATACCTTTGTAATCTATGTAATCATGTTTTGAAGGTTTTGTCCAAAATAGACTTGCATAGCGTTTCTTAGAGTAAAGAATAAACGGATACATTACCTTTTCAAACTCGAGTTCGATAGGATTTTTGAATGTAGCCGATATTCTATTAGCACATTCGGGTGCTACTCTAAAAACATAGTCCATGTGTTCTTGTCCCTTGAAGTCGCTTTTAAATTTAACATATATAGAGTCTGTGTCACCATACACAACTTCGCAGTTGTACCATTCTTCGGCACATTTTTTTGAATGTGCGATCATTTGCCTACCACAGGCTGTTACGGATGCTGCGATTAATTTATTTGGAAGTCTTCCGTATTTAGCGCCCGTAAAACCATAAATACTGTTCATAGAAACTTTAATTGCAAGTTGTACTCCGTTTAGAACAGCGTATAAAGAATCTTCTGGTAAAAGATTTTTCATTTGTTTTCTAATTGCTTTACGTTCTTTCCATAGTCGTTCTAAAATTTTTGGCATAATACCTTTATGATTCTGAGCAAATTTAACTTCACCTTCGTCCCATTTAATTGTTTCGTAAGTGATATTTTCTAAATTATCAAATTCTTCACTTTCTACTATAGTCGAATAATCGAAGTTATGAGCGATCATAACCGATGGATATAGACTTGCGAAATCCAATCCAGCAATTGGTTCAAAGTGTGCCCCAGGTGTAGCATCTAATACAGTCGCTCCCGTAAATTTTTCTTCATCGTCTGTTTCTTCAATTGGCTTATAATCTATAGTTGGAATGAGAAAATCTTCCTTTTTTGTTTCATAAGCAATTTGCGTATGAACTCTAATTTGTTGTCCACGTAATTCTATGTATTGCATCGGAACCATTGTAATATTCGACATTCCGATCATATTAGTGATAATTCTTAATTTTAGCATCAACTCGATTAGCAACCAAGTATCTTGAGCACAATACTTAACAACTAGTGCTATTTTGTCTTTTGTGGATGTATTAAAATTAAAAAGATCTGCAGGACTAAGGTCGTCTTTTGTATCGCCTATAAAATGTTCAGCTACGTTACTAAGTTTGTAGGATTCTAGTTTATGCTCTTTTTTAATCACGAACATTAAATCAAATTGAGTTACTCCATAAACCTTGATGTATTTCATTGTATTATCGCCATACGCAGACGTATTCAACTGGTCTTCATGAATATGTGCTGCTTTACTTTCAATTCTACTAAGATTTTCTAAAATGTATTCTATACCAAGAACTTTAGCCCTTTCATAGACATATTTCCAGTCAAAGTTATAACCGTTATATTGAATTAAAATGTCTGGATCTGTTTTAATTATAAATTTAACCCAGCCAATAATGAGGTCTTTTTCTGAATCGTATTCTTCAATAATTATTCCATCTACCGGATCACAGCATTTATCAATTGGGCTTTTGATAGTTACTACATGCTTAATACTTTCTTTTGTAGAAAATTTATAAAGACTAGTTCCAATTTGAGTTATTATATCGTTTGGATTTTCTGGATTTGGAAATTCATTTATGTTTTCATATCTAGTGGAATGAGAAAACGCCTCTATATCCCACGAAGCTAGTGTTATATTACTTACTTCTTGTAAATCAAGGGGCGAAACCTGATTGTATTTTGCAGTGTAACTGTGCTGACACCTCGATATATTATTATCTCTTTTAGCATTTTTAACAGATACCCAACCCGCCATCTTGATTTCCATTTTATGTGTAAAGCGTAAATATGGTTCGATATTAGACTCATACAAATCGAATTTTAATGGATTAATGTCTATCGATATTATTTTTGGCAAGCCTGTTTTAATTTTAGGATTGAGTATATATCTAATTTTATTGAACGTACTCAAATTTTTACAAACAAATTTTATAAATTTGTATTTTTTACCGTTTGTAAAGCCTTTGTATTTTTTACGCTCTACAATTGATACCAATTCTAAACAGTCCCTGTTTCTATATAGTTTATTTTTAATGTATTTTTCAAGTTCTTTCTTTTTGTATTCATCGAATGTTTTCTGTAAATGGTCTGGAATAAGTGCAAATAAATAAGGTTGATAGTCTTCAAATCTTACACAAACGGATTCACCATTTTTGTTAACACCAAATGTGTAAATATTATACTTAATTATTGGATCTTCGCTATCAGAATATTCGTCTACTTCATCAAATGCTTCCCATGATAAAATTTGAAAATTTAAATTAATTTCTGTTATTATTTGCTGTTGGCGTATAAACGTTTCCATTATACTTTTGTATATATCATTATTTTATATAGTTTAATTAAATCTACATATTATAATAAATGACAATTCTAATTATTTTATTAATTTTAGTCATATTATATTATTTATTTAGACCCTGTAGATATTCATTTACGTCTAAAACCGGAAAACTTTTTAGAGCAAGAAATTCTAAGGTCGCTGATTTGATTGAAGTATTAATTTATATATCGCACGATATAGCAAAAAAAATTAACGAACAAGACGGGAAAAAATTACTACTCAACTTACAAAACACCAGTTTTGTAGAATTAATAAATGAAGATCCCGAAATATTAGCATGGAATTATGATAAAGGAAGAGAAATAGGAATTAAAGTTTATGATAAACATGTTCCTTTTGACGCAGACACTATTGTTACATCACTATTACACGAACTAGCACATTCTTTATGTGAAACAATCGGGCATGAGTTAGAATGGGAAGAAAAAAATAATTATTTGCAGGGATTCAAGAATGAATATATAGACTATGTAATTAAAAATACGTTTATTAAACAATGATAATTATAATATACTTAATAAATGGAAGATTTATTCATAGGAGGTGGAGGACATTCTGGAATAATGTTTATAGGGGTTCTAGAATATTTACATGAAAATAATTTATTAGACTTAAAAAATTTTTATGGGTGTTCTATTGGTTCTCTAATAGGAATTCTTTATTTATCTGGATTTAAACCTAAAGAAATATTATCAAAATTTTTAGAACTTAATTTAAAAGAAATTGTAAAATACGATTTGTATAATATATCAAATAACCATATAATAGACGACGATTTTTTAGATAAATTAATAAGTTTTGTATTTGAATTAAATCCTGAGAACATAACTATATTCGAATTTAGCAAAAAAACTAAAGTAAATATTAATATTCACGTAACTAAATTGAATACTAATGAATATATCAATTTCAATAATACTAACTATCCGAATATAAAATTAAAGGATGCCATTAAGGCTTCTATGAGTATTCCTTTTATATTTAAAAGTGTAAATATCGATAAAGAAGAATATATAGACGGATGTTGTAAAAATATTTATGGATCCCCTACGGATGACGTATATATATGTGGTTACAGCATTATAGTTAATTTTCCTGGAGATACTTATTTTAATAAAGTATTTAGAACCTTAGTAAATTTTGATAGACCTAGGTCTACATTTATTATTGAGTGTAAAATTGAACTTAATCCGGGAGTTTATTTAAATTTAGATAAACTAGAAAATAATTTGGTAATCGATATGTATAAAAAGGGAATTTTATACGCGAAGGAACAACTTAGGTAATTAATATAGTTCTATTTGTTTTTTTAAGTTCTTGAAGATAACTAAAATTTTCATTGAATTTTTCAATACTATCTTCTTGGTCTAAATTAGGTTCTATTTCTTGGATTTCAAACGGATTAAATTCAAGTGATACAATTGTATTTTTTGGTGAATAACGTATTTCTTTTATACAATTTTTAAATTTTTTTGAATGGATGTACTCACCGTTAAAGTAATAGGAATCTGTATGCTCCGAAATTATAAAATATGGAATACAATTCAATTTACATAATTCGATTATACAACCAGATATTGTATTGTATTCTGTAAAATTATGAAATATAATACAAAATTTTGTGTGGTCTAAAACGTTTTTAATATCAGAATTGTAATTTTCATTAGACACTGATCTTCTAAAAACTGTATATCCCTTTTTAATACATACATTTTGTAGCATTTTTAAATTTTTACCATAAAAAATATTAATTCTGTGATTAGTATTAATACATTTAATATCGATACGTCTCATAATCTTTGCAACATTATCCCAAGATTTGTCAGCTACTACTGTAATGTTTAGTAAATTTTCTCGCAAAACATCAGCATCGTTTGTAGTATCCATACTACAGTTAATAAATTTAATTATTTTAGATTTAATCATTTTAGATTTACTTATTTTTAGCAATTAATGTGTTAATTTATAATATTTAAAATATTAAATAAATGGTATAGATGTTGAACCTTATAGTTATAATTATCTTATTCATAATTACAGGTAGTTCTTTATACATGATAGATAAACTTTTTGAAGAAAATATTGAAATAAAACCCGAAGGTCCTATAGATACAATAGATATTTCAACTAATTTTATATTAGTAGTGTCTATGGAAAAATGTCCATACTGTGAAATATTACACAAAGATTATCTTTCTAAAACCGACAAACGATATTCAATAATTACATATAAATCTGGAGAACAATTGAGTTTCGATAATAATTTTTTAGATATACCTCCGAAGGATAGGGAAAATATAATTATTGAATTGAATAAGTTGCTTCAAGGCGAGTTTGCATTTCCAACCATAATACATAATAAGAAGATAATTCGCGGACTAAAAAAAGATTCTTTAAATAAAATTTTTACATAATAGCTTGAATAATTTTTTCGTACATTGGATTAATATTATGCGGAATATCATCTGTGTCATAAATTGCTATTGGCCAGTCTGTTTCCCTTATCACTTCTTGAATGTTTATTAGTTTAGTCTCTGTATAAGTATTGAGTTCTTCAAAAAAACTATTCAATTCGTTAATAAACGTTTCGAATTTACTTTTACACGGTTCAGTAGTAATGTCAATAAGTCCAAATTCATTAAAAGATGGAATATCAGAATCGTAAACAGTTTCATTAAAATATTGTACAATTTTTCCACGAGTTTTGTTCATTGAGAGTAAATACCCAAAGAGTTGATATAGATCATAATCATTACGCCTAACATTTTGTAATTTCATTCTGGTTTTAATTTCTATAACTATGTCGTTATCTGTTGCGTCGTGAAATCCTCTGATTGTCCAATTAAATTCGGTGTTTGTGTAAGTAAACATACAATTATTTCCTTTAGTGTATTTTTGTTTTTTGATAATGTGTTTTTCGGAGTTAGTTCCGCAATCTTTTTTAAGGGATGACTCTATAAACATTTTAGCATAATCCAAATCTTTTTTAGTGATATCTTTTTTAAGTTTTATACGATTCGTTATTTCTGTTTGTATTTTGCTAAAGTCTTTTGGGTTTGCAACGCTTTTCTTATGCTCGGAATAAATTTCCTTAATTTCTTTATCGAATGTTTTAACGTCCTGAGATATGTATTCGATTATACCAAATTTTTTAAATTCCTGTTTATAGATTTCTTTGTATTTCTTACACAAAATTAAAAGTATTATTTTTTTCTTATCTTCGTAAGGATTTTTTCCACATGCTGCGGCAATATTAGATATCTCAAGAGTGTTCATTTATTAAATAAATGCTTTAAATTATCTTTATACTTTATAATTTAAAGCAATTAATAGAGTATAAAGACAATTTAATTAAATAAATTAAAATGTCTATAAAAATTTGTTATTTTCATGTAGTTTTCAGTGAAAATGCTAAAGAATTGTCTAATAAATATAACTGGCCTATAGAAACTGAATTTAATCCAAAAAGTAATGATATATATATATTATTTGGATCAAACGAAATTCCTCAAATTTTATTAAAGCAACAAGAAGAATTGCCATTTAAAATTTTTTACATTATATTAAATAGTGAACAGATAGAAAGCCGATTTTTAAGAGATCAAAATTACATAAAACTTTTAAAGACTAATTTTGTTTTAAGTTATAGTAACGATATTACTAGATGGTTAGAAAAAAATATAAACATCAAGGTTTTAGGTAATTTTTATTTTCCATTTCCAGAATCTAATTTTACTTCTTTTGAAAATAGAGAAATTGACGTAGCATTTGTAGGTACTGTAACTGCCAGACGTCACGAAATTATAGAAAATCTCAAGAAAACATCTTTAAATGTTTATGTAGATTTTGAGTGGAAATATAAAATTCCAGAAGAGTTAACTAAATTATTGAACAAATGCAAGATAGTTATAAATATTCCGTATTATGATAAAAATAGCCTAGAAACGCATCGCATAATCAAAGCATTATCTTGTGGCTGTAAAGTAATTTCTTTGAGGTCGTCAGATGATGATCTAGATGCTATGTTTGAAGATTATATATATTTTACAAGCAACATCCTCAAAGGTGTTTCCAAATATTTTAATAATGAATTAAAACCCAAAAAAACTTTCAAAGAACTTATCAAATTTCTAGATTCAAAAATCGATGATCAATTCAAGACTAGTATCGATAATGTAATTAAACTAACGACATAACTTAAAAATTTTTATCAAAATAAATTTTCTTCTTCCGCGTATTCTCCAAATCCGCTTATTATAGGTCCGTTATTTTCTGTATCTGAATAATTAGTTTTGTTTTCAGTTTTAATATATTTAACTGCTGGTACACCGTTGGAATTGACGTATTTTTCTGCGATGTAGTCGTTTGCGAACTTTGAGCCGAATTTATTAATCATATGTTGTTTTAGTTGTTCTGAGTTCATATCGTAAACCCGCATATTAGACATTTTTGGTTGTTCTCCAAAATTATTTTCTGATGCTACTTCAGGCTCTGTTTCTACTTCTGTCTCAAAATCACTTTCTTCGTCGTTTTGATCAAAATTATTCAAGTCTGTAGTAGAATCGTTTTGGGTATAATCTTCAGAGTAGTCGTCTAGTGTATCTCCATCATTGAATTCCCCGAATAAATCTTCGCTATAATTTTCGCTAAATCCGAATTTAGCCGCCCTAATTGCTGCCATTTTGTCCCTGACCCTTTTAACGTATTCGGGTGTTAAAATTTGAATTGTATTTGTCATTATATCAGGTTTATTTCTTAAAGTTCCGTAAATTTTTGCTAATCGCTGCATTTCCTTAGTTATTGTTTTACCGGCCGGTAAAACATATTGACCATTCGCAACATTTTTGTTTAATTGATCTAATAATTCAAACCCTATTTGTTTAAATATTTTTAGAGTAGGAGCCTGAAATGCTGTAACAAATAATCCGGTTTGACCCGAAACAAAAGCAATAAAATATACAACTGGAAATTCATAATTGTAAATATAAATAGGAACAGAGTTAAGACCTATCGAATCTAACTCTGGGAATGTTTTCATAATTTGTTCTTTGCTTTCTATTTGGAATCCAACGTATGGTTCTAGACGATTAAGAACATCATCTGTAACTGGATTTATTGGACGTGCGCTTACACTTTCACCCGAATCAACGTATGGCGTTATGTTAAATGCTATTCTCGGAGGTTTACTCTGAGACCCCGCTGGAGGTGTAAATTGTGGAACGGTTTGTGGTACGGCCGGTAATGGGTCTGATGAAGATCCTGCTCCAGAAGAACTTGAACCTGCGCTTGGACCTGCGCTTGGACCTGCGCTTGGACCTGCCGAATATCCCGGGGAAATTCCTGCAGCATCCAAACATGCTCTCAACTGACTCTCGGATAGATGAGCAATCATCCAATTAATAATTTGTTCTGTTGTTTTGTCTTCAAAAAAACTTATAGATTCTTGACTCATTTGATATTATTCACACATTTTAATTTTTAAAAAATAATGCGAAACTATTTTAAAGAATTTAACGCTTCTCTAATAGCACCTGGATTATTTGCCGCTAGTATTAATAACTCTTCTAAATAAGACTCCGGATATCCGTAGGTAGTTATTAATTTTACTACGTCTTCATTTATTTTTTGTTTTACACTATCTTTCTTAATTAGTTCAATCATTTCTCTTCTTATACTTATTGGAATAGCTAGGTTAGTAGACAACGCTGTAATACATTTTATAAGAAGACCTGCCATATTTTTAGAGTGGTCGAATTTAATAACTCTTGTACCCTTTTCGTTGAAGTACTTTTTTCTTAAAAATGGTAACAATGCGTATTTTTTAGCTAAATCTACAAAGTATAATTTTATTTCACGAGAAGTTTCAATTGTTGTTATTGTATCTTCATTTTTCCAAGGAACAAGTATTTCTCTAAAATTTAAATCGGGGTTAATTATATCGTCTTTAATAATTTCAGAATCTGTATAAACTATGAATTCCCCTGTTTTGTTTTGTCCAGTTTCTACAAATTCTAGTTCATATTCTTTATTTGGAAATGAATATTTTCTCTCGTAAATTTCATTAAAATTAACTTTTCTAGGTATTCCTTTTCTTAGATAAATTTTTCCAGTACTAGGATTTTTGTAGTGTATATTATAAGTTCCATCTATCAAAGGTACTACCATTTCTTCTAGTCGTAATATATTTCCGTTTTTATTGATATTTACATCAATCGAACATTCTTTTAATAGATTTTCTAACTCTGTATTAACCGCGTACTTTCTTAGGGACATCATTGCCATTTTTTGATCTATACTTACAGTAGACAAACTTTTCCAATTTTGAATATTTCCAGTTCTTAATGCTTCAGATGCTTCTGTATCACTTGCCTGTCCCCCAATTGAAAAAACTGAGTAGTGTCTATAGATGTCTACGTATTGTTCCACCTGTGGTAAACTAGAGTGGCTACAATATCTAGATGCGCGCGCTATAATTTGATTAATTCTCGACTCGTTCCACCAAGGTTCTGTAATATGTACTTGCTTAACATTTCTAAAAGACACACCTTCCATAACTGAACGTGTTCCTAAAATTACTTTCAACATTCTTCCGGTATTGTTATCTGGTGAATTAAATTGATTTCTAGCCTTTTTAATAAGTGTACCAGTTTTGTCCGTTGTTTTTGTTTCTGAACTCCATATGAAATAACGATTTTCTCCCGGGCCATGTAAGTCAAAACTTTTAAATCCACATGCTTCTAGAATGATTGCCAGAGGCTCAACTCCGTATGTTAGCCAATTTGAAAAAATAAATACAGGACCTTCGCATAGTAATGTTAGTTCTATTATTTTTGAAAATTTATTAGAATATTGTGTTACAAAATCTAAAACTGCTTTTTGAGATAATTGTCTTTTTAATAAATCATTCTTAAAAACTTGTAACGCGTCTTTTTTTTGAGCAAGGGTTTTATTAACCTGATTTTCTTTTTGAGGAAGTGCTATATTTGAATACTGTTGAGTAGTAACATATATACCAGTTACCTTGTCGTCGGCTACCGTATCATAATTACCTAGTAAAATATTTTGATAAACACCAAATCCTTCGGCGTTTTGTGTATTTTTATCTTTAGAAGCATCAGATACCAAAGCGCTGATGTAAAGTGTTTTATGTTGCGGTGTAAAAAGATGTTCTAGAGTAATCGTTCGCTTATAAGGATAAGCATTTGGATTACCACCTTTGAAATACGAAACATATCCGGAACATAAATAGCTAATTAAATTTTTATTAATTATACACGAATTTTGAGAAACCCAAGTTTTTCCAGATTTACTTTCTAAGCAATCTCCTTCTTCGTTTATTTCTCCGATAAAAAATTTATAAAAGTCTTTTTGGGTTACTGGAAACGGAATTCTAGGTCTAAGCAAATTCATAGTTAACGCTAATTCATATGGATTATCATATACAGGCGTGGCAGACATAACTGCAATCTTTAATTTTGGATGAAAGTAATATTTAATCGAATCGTACAATTTTTTGTAAAACATACCTCCCTCGGATACCAATCTTTGAATCTCGTCAATTATTAAGAGTCCGTTTTCACTAAACAAAGCGGAATCTTCATTTAATAAACGATCTCCCTTTATAAGAGCTCCAGTCTTCCCTGTTTTATACAACGAATTTATAAATGTCTGGTGACTTACTATATCAAAAGTTCGGAGTATACTAGCTCCGTAATAAGCCTGTTGTTTGGCAAGTTCCTTTACGAGTACCTGGTATTTATTTTCTTGATCTGTAAATAACTTTTTTGTAGCTTGAGTAGTATCACCTTCGTCTATTAATTTTTTATATCTTTCTAATATATCTTGTGCTCTATTTAATTCAGTCATTTTCAAGTTGAGCATAACATTCTGAACATCAGAAACGTAATAGTCGCGGTCTTCGTCGCCTTCGCGATGTAAACAAAAAGATGGACATGAAAAATATTTTCCATTTCTTATTTCACCCGCAATTTCTTCAAAGTATTGATCTACAAGTGGTGCAGGAACCGCAAATATAAGTCGCCTATTTGTAGAATTTTTTAGAGCTTCTCCGATAACTATAGATGTACAAGACTTTCCGGAACCAAGTCCGTGAAAAATCAACATATTTTTAAAATTTGAACTAGGACCCATTATTTGTCCCATGAATTTTTGTTGTGGAGTAAGCGACATGTCAGGTATTTTACAGATTTCATCGTTAGTTTTATCTATGTATCTTTCATTGAATTCGAATGGAGCAATTTCAGCGTCTGGAAAAGCTTTTGAAGAATAATTTGCGTCTATAAAATCATACATTTCTTTAGATGTATAGTTGTCGACGTTATACAAATTTGGAAATATTTTACCTTCGCAATTTATTCGATTTTTTTTACGGTCTTCTGGATTTTCATAATAATATTGTAAACATGCCATATTATTATGAAAATGTAATATTTTAATTTTGGATTCTTTTCTCAGATAGTCCGATACATAATTATATTTTATATTTAATCGGAAATCTTCATTTACGAATCCGGGAAAGATGTATTTAATCTGTTTTATTCGCGAAAGGTCATCCAAAGTTAAAATTTCTAACTACAGGTTTTTGATACTTACGATTTTTGTTATATTTAGAATTTATTTCTTTTTGTAGACGTTTATACGTTTTGTATTTATACAGTCCATTTCTTGATTTGTACATAATTTTTATTTTCATTTTCTTAGCGGTGTTTTGTAATTTGTTAAATAATAACGCTTTATTTTCAAGTTCTTTTCTAGATAAATACTTTCTTTTACCTCTTACATTTTTAGTAATTTTAAGTCCAACCGATTTTAATTTGTTCTTTAGTTCTAAATGTGACATAGATTTAATTCTTTTTGAAATATTATTTATTTTTCCAAAACCAGAATCTAAGGGCATTCCAGCAATCTCCCTTAGACAATTGATTGTTGTTCTACCTCGAGCACGTACAACATCTGTAGTAATCATCACTCTTCTGAAAACTCTCTGTTGTAGAGATGTTCCAGCGTCTACAATTGTAACTTTATTAATAATACTTGAAATACATCCTGCTATTCTATCAAAGGTATGAAGCAATTTAGGTTCTTCTTGATTTGAGTTCATAATAATTTGTAAAAAATCTCCCAGAGTTTTAAAACACGTGCGTTTTCTAATAAAATCCCTAAAATTCACCCCTTTTGCGGGAGTTAGGGATGTACTATCGTCAGCGTATAATGTCATCCACCTATGTATAATAGCCGTCATTATTGCCGAATTACTATTTGAGCCATTTAAAATATTTTTATCAATTTGTACACCTAAAAACTTATGAACTTCGTGAGAAAATACATTATCGGAAATAGTACCCATCGTAGATGCTGAAAAATAAAAATTTCCGCCAGCGACCGGGACAAATGCTTGTATTGAAATTGCTGGATACTGTTTTGGCGGCGCAGATTGTCCAACGAATCTACGAATAATTCCATGAAGAACTCCGTTTTCTGCTGGATCCATTCTGCTTACAATATCTTCTACTAAAATCATCGACTTTGGATCGGCCATAAGTCCCGTAACATCGGCTGCGTGATTTACACCAGCACTTACTGCGTCTATTCTTACTCTAAGAGGAAGCCGTTCATCTTTGGTTATTTCTCTATATATATTAACGGTATTAATAGTTTTGTCTGTGCTTAATTGTAATAGGTATGTTGCAGTTACTTCTGTTAGGCCTAATATTCTAGTTATAGAATATGCAACGAGTTTAGCATTATGATCGGATTTAAAAAATTCCATAAGTGAATTATAACAGAAATCTGAAACATTGACTAGTGGGTTTGCATTGGGTAATAGTAGTTTAGGGTTTACTTCACATATACTTTGGTGTCTAAAAAATTCCATATTAATTACACATATACAGTGAGCAAGCAACAAGAGATTACCCCCGTTTAATACTTCACACGCTGCCAGCACTGTTTCTACATTAGCTTCTTGTATAAATCCAAATATAGCTTCCTTATTCTTGGTGACTGTGTCGGAGGTTTTAAGCCAATCATGTGCCTTTTGCACATCAGGTCGTAACGCATAAGCATTAAAATTTGTCCCGACTGAAACACGTGTAAAATCATGCGCGTTGTCGCATCCTAAAATAATACAAAATAAAGTACTAAAAGTTTCCGCACGTCCAAAACCCGAAGTATTGCCCCAATTTGTGTGTTTGTAAAAATTTGGATTTTTTACTATAGAGTAATCAATTTGTTTTGTACTTGTGCCATATCTATATCTATATTCTTCGAATAGAAAAGGCATAATATCTTTAGGGTTATATGCGTCCTTATCCATCCTTTCTATATACTTTTCATATAGATTTACTGTAACATCGGCTGGTTGTAGAATCTGTATCTGCGCTTGCAGAGGTGGTGGTTCCCTCTGATTATCCCGAAGCACCCGCCTCTCCTCGGCGTCCTCCGCCTCCTGAAACTTTCTTTTATTATTAAACAAACCCCGAATCCAATTCATTATTCAGTTTATATTATACATTATATAATTTTTAATTTTCTAAAATATTGATTACCTTGTTAATAGTTGGTATACACACGTTAACTATCTGAGATATTCTTGATTTAGAAGGCTGTTTAAGACCGAGTTTAAACTTTACAACATAAAATAAAACTCCAGCTGTTATAGATTTAGGAGCTACAGATTCTAATTTTTCTATATTTAATGTGTAGATTTCATTACAGATGTTATAAGTACTATACGGCAATCCTAGTTCTGAACAAAATTTAATGAATGTATCATTTTCTTTGATGTCTATTTTTTCTTTACCAAGATGTCCGTATGTTTTATTTTCATCCATTATTTCCATAAATATTTTTTCACCCTTAAGAAATCCTTTCTGATTACCTTCTGATATGTCTATAATTTGCTGTCTATCTACCGGTGTATTATTAAACACACACGCATAATATAAACATGCAGAAATTAATCCGTTCCTGACCGATGCTCGAGTGAGTTTACCAGATTCCATACAAATGTGCCACATTTTTTTAGCAGTTTGGAGTACATTAGATATACCTAAATGAGTACAATAATTACTCAATTTTTCAGATATAAGCCAAAAAGTTTTTTGTTTGTGACTAAAAGTTTGTTGATAGTGTATTCTCATCATGAGACTATTTTTGTTTATTCCCGGAATTGTACCAGGAATATCATAAGGATTGTCGGATGTATGTAAGTCTGCTCGTTGTATGCTTGCTTGGTAAGATCCGTCTTCGTTCTTATAGGTATTCCATTCATTAGTTTCAAAGATAGCAGCAAAAAAAACCACGCCACAATCCTGACATATTTCAGATTTTTCTTTATCATCCATAAATTTTTTAGGATGTTTGCATAAACAGTTGTCGGGTTCTATAATAGTATTTTCAATAATAATATTTTCGTAGTCTTTCCATATTTGTTCTTCAGTTGATACCATAAGCAACTCTTTCACTTTCTATGTTATCTAAGAATCTTTAATATTATTTTTAAAACGCAATTAATATTTATGCGCTAATTTGTTCTTTTAATTTAAATGGTAAATAATAATAAAATGAATAATATAATAAATACTTCTAATTTTATTATCAATTTAGATCGTGAAAAATGTATAGTAAGCGTCGATGTAAAAGATTTTGAATACATCGAAGACGCTTTTGATGAGTTTTTAGTTCTTTTTGAATCTACGTGGTTTTTAATTAAAAAAGAAAATTTAATTTGTCATTTATGTATTAATCTCGAAAATTGCCAAGGAAATTATAATTTTCCATTACAAGTTTATATTAAATTGGCTACCTGTTTATCAAATTTGAATGAAACGTTTAATTCAAATTGTCACGGAATATCTATTTTGACTAAAGATGCTGAACGGTGGATGGTAATATACAATATTATTCTAAAATTATGGTATCCTCCTATAAGAAGACCTATGCTATTGACTGATAAAATATCAGAGCTTAAATTATTTGTTAAAACTAATAGATTAATTAAATAATTACATTTTTTAATTTAGATTAAGAACTTTAAACATTAATAAAATGATAGATAAAATGCTAAAAGTTATAACTTGGAATGTCAACGGTATTCGCTCCCGTATTTTTAATGACAAGATCTCTTCAAAATTGAAGAAAGATGCTATAATGGACATTCAAGAAAAAAGCCCGATTGATATTCTCATCAAGGAGCAAGATCCGGATATTATCTGTCTTCAAGAAACTCGTTGCAGTATCTCCATTTCTGAAAATTTTAAGATTCCGGGTTATAAATCATACTTTAATGAATCTAAATCTATCGGAGCAAGAGCTCCGGAGAGATACTCTGGTACATGTATTTTTTACAAGGAACATCTAAATTTAATAGACATCCAAGAACAGATTCCTGGATATGAAGACACTGAGGGAAGAATTATAGTTGCTAACTTTCAAAATTTTGTGGTTATTAATGTATACGCACCAAACTCCGGATCTAATTACGATAAAAAAATAATTTTTATAGAAGCCATGCTTAGCTTTTTAAATTCGCTAGACGGCAAAGTTATCTTTTGCGGAGATTTGAATATCGCAGTTTCAACACATTTTGATATCAAGACTACTATCGCAATGCCCGGTATTTATCCGCATGAACTAGAATTCTACGACCGTTTAATTAAAATTAATTACAGAGACTGTATAGAAAATGATGAAATAGTATTTACCTGGTGGGATACTCGCAGAGCAAAGGAAAACGGAATGTCTATTGCTAGAAATAGAAATGAAGGATGGAGACTTGATTATTTCTTTACAAAGAATATTAATCAAGGTTCCAGTAAATGCTTAAAACACATCGGGGAAAATAATGAAAATATTCCACTAGCGAGCGATCACGCCCCGGTAATTTTGAACGTTCCAATTTAAATTGCCTGTCTTTCTTTAAAATAGAAATATAAAGACAAAACTAAAACGATGGTCATAATTATTCCAAATATTAAAGTCATCCTGTACATTATAACATCTACTGGTGCATCACCGCATGAATCTGTTGAGCAGCAACCGCCCAAACTTGGGTTATTAGCGACCTTAAGTGCATTAAGAGACGAAAAAACTGTCCATATCCACGCAACTATGACAAGTGTAATAAAAATAAACAATGGATTATTAGCGGGCATATAAGAAAACATTTTATATTATACTATATATTTTTTTTTATTAATTTAAAACGTCATTCCAAAAATCTTTTAGTTTCATATTCAAAATGTGTATGTATTCACTATTCAAAGAATTCATTTTTTCAGTCAATGTGTCTATTGTGTCTTTGCTGAAAGAGTGTATCTTCATATCAGTAAGATATCTATAACTATTTTCAATTTTAGAGTATTTTTTCATCTCAAGTTGAGAATTTATAAATTCGAGTGGTTGTCTGAATATCTTAATATTTTCATGGATTACATCATCTATGAATTTAATTTTTGATGTTATGATGTCTAATTCAAATTTTATTTTATTAATCAGGTATTTCTGTCGTTTAAGATAGTATTCATTTCTAATTTTCCAAAATCTAAAAATTATTTCTTCTGCGCTTTCCATCTTGACTATTTTATCATTTTCATCAAACACATACATGTTTTTCCCGGATATATGGGACATCAATTTTAATTTTTTTTCAATTTCCGCATTGTTAGTCCATTGTATTATATTTTCCAGAGATAAACTCAGTTCAAAATGAATACTAGTATCTGTAGAATTATTTTTATAAGAATAAATTATTTCTTCTGTTTCAAGTTTATCCAGAAAAATTTTGTAATCCTCCGTCCATGTTCCAATTGGAAGTTCTGTAATTATTATTTTATTACCTTTTACTTCGTATAAGCCATGTGTTGTCCATTTATTAGTTTCAACTTTAATAATTTTTCCGGTAAAGCCTTTGTACCAAGGTATCATTTCTTCAATTTCGCAGTCTTCGTTTTCAGTTAATTTAAGTAGTCTATCCTCGATGTCTTTTGGATTAAAGCAGGGAATATCGGTAGAAAATCCAGTACCTATTCCTTTGGTTCCGTTAATTAGAATTAACGGTAGATTTGGAATATAGTATCTTGGTTCTATAGAAAATCCATCATCATCGAGGTACTCCATTAAATTGAAATCTTCTGGATTAAATAATTCTTTAAAATTCTTAGATAAATTTGTGAAGATGTATCTTGGACTTGCCGAGTCTTTACCTCCGAATAGTCTTGAACCGAATTGTCCAACCGGTTCTAAAAGATTAAGATTGTTAGATCCTACAAAATTTTGCGCCAAATTTATAATTGTATCTTGTAGGCTTGCCTCACCATGGTGATAACTTGAAACCTCTGATACATATCCAGAAAGTTGTGAAACTTTTATCTCGGATACCAAATTTTTCTTAATACAAGCAAAAATAACCTTTCTTTGAGATGGTTTCATTCCATCTATAAAATTTGGAATAGATCTCACGTTGTCAGCAATTGAAAATAAAACAAGCTCTTTATTTATAAGTGTTTTAATATCCACTTTACAAACTGTGTAGTCTAGTATTTCTGGATTTTTAATATTGTCTAAAATCCATTTCTTTCGTGCATCAGATTCAGTTTTGCTAAAAGCTAAATTTAGATATTTATCGTCTTCTTCGGAGCAATTTTTATAATCTAAAGTTTTCATTTCTCGAAAGTATTCTTTTGCCTCGAGAGTTGTGCTTGTACCAAGTCCCTTGTAATATTTAATTTTAAAACGTGGTGCATCATTTTTTTCTTTCCATGAATTATAATCGCTTATGTTGTAAAACGGCGTTATCATATTTTTATATGAAACTTTTACAATTGGTGTAATCAAGGAAGATACAAAATCCATTTTGAGTAGTTCCGGCCACCCATCGCCTATAAAATTAACTATGAGACTCTTGATATGAAATCCATCCGTGTCTGCGTCGGTCATAATTAAAATTTTTCCGTATCTAAGTTCTGAAACGGATTTGTATTTTTTTCCACTTTGAAGTCCGATAATTTTTTTGATGTTGTTTATTTCTTCATTGTTAGCTAGCTGTGTATATGTTGCAGTTTTTGTATTTAGAAGTTTTCCACGAAGTGGAAAAACCCCATATAGATCTCGTCCAACAACAGACAGTCCAGAAATTGCAGTCGCTTTTGCAGAATCTCCTTCTGTAAAAATAATAGTACAATTCTTTGAATCTTTTGTTCCAGCTTTATTTGCATCGTCAAGCTTTGGGATTAGAATTCTCCCTATTTTTTTGCCGTCTGTCTTTTGTAACGATTTCTTTTCCTTTGCTTCGGCTATAGCCAAAATACTGTCGATAATTCCCAATTTTGAAATCTGTGAAATAAAATCCTCTGTATGAGTAAATTTTGTTCCAAAATCTGAAATCTTGGTAATGTGTTTTTCCTTGGTCTGTGAAGAATAAGTAGCGTTGTCTATGAAACAGTTTATAAAAACAAATAAATTATCTTTAATGTATTGTGGCTTGATTGTCAAATTTTTGTGTTTTTCTTGAATTACTTCAGTTAATTTTTTAATAATAGGATTAATCACATGATCTACGTGACTTCCTCCGTCTGAAGTGCATATTCCATTAACGAAGGATATACAGTGAAACCCGTTTTGTGACGCAGATACAGACACTTTCCATCTTGGATTTTCTTGAATCACTCTTGGATTTGTTTTAACTGGTCCGATGTAAACAGAGATATAGTCAGAGAAATTTTTAATAGGTAGTTTTTTACCATTTAAAAATACGTCTACTGATTTCGGAGTAATAGCGCAGATATCAAAAACTCTTTTTATTAAAATATCTGGTGTATCGTCGCAAATTCCAGTTACTCCAAATTTTTCAAAATCTGGATAAAAAGTGATTTTAGTGTAGTCTTTCGACGAATTTGTAATTACTGGTTTACCGATTATACTCAAATTTTTTTCATAAGTCTGAGTATACTTCTTTCCAGATTTTGAAGTTTCTACTGTAAATTTATTCGAGAATATAGCAGTTAGTTTTGCTCCAAGACCATTTAGACCGCCTGTAGTTCTTTTAATAGAATCGTCATAATTGCTTGATGTTAAAAGATTAGCAAAGATCAATTCTGGAATGTAAATATTATACTCTGGATGAATTTCGATTGGTATTCCAGAATCGTTATAGACAGAAATAAATTTATCCGATATTTCAATCTTTATACATTTTACAGAGTTATTGCGCTGTACTTCATCTGTTGCATTTACTAAAATTTCGTCGAATATTTTAAAAATTCCAGGATTCCATTTACACATTTTAATTTCTGCTGTATTAGTGTCAGTGTTTACAATCCAACATTCATCTGTTGTACATTTTGTATCTCCTATGTACATCCCCGGTCTTGCCAATATATGTTCTATTTGTGTATATTTTTTATAAGTGTCCGCCATCGTATCCCAATAGTTTTATTCTCTATTTTTTTAAACTATTTTTTTTTTAGCAATAATATATTCTCATTCTGTCTGAAGATCTTCTATGTATTCAACAATATTATCAAAAGTATGTAGTCCAATTACCTTTTTAATTTTTTTTCCAACTTTAATTAGCGTGAATGGAAATGTATAAATTTTATTTTCTATTAAATAGGATTCAAAATTTTCATTGTCAGCTGATATGTGATAAACAATTGAATTTGGAATAATTACCAAAATTTTATCTAGTTCAACGCACGGAATACACCAGTCTGTTCCAAATTTAAAAAATACTACTTTATCTCCGTGGTCAATATTAATTAGATTGTTTAATGTACTCAAATTATCCACAGTAATCCCCATTTAATATTAATATGATAATTCTTTTTAATATTATTGTTTGTTTAATTTTGTACTTTATTTTATAAAATACATTATAAATGGGATTGTTAGATTTTTACACTCTAGATTTAACACACGCTATAATAATAGCATTTTCTGGTTTTATGTTTTATGTTTTAGTAAATAAATTAGACAAGGATCAAAAATATAAAAAGCTGTGCGTTGGCGTGTCGTGTTTTATTGGTATAATAGTTAGCATATTAATTTCCTATTATACTATAGAATCAGACATTCCATTAACTGAAAATTATTTCGATTAGTTATTTTGAATACTTATTTCGTGGAGGAATTCTTTTTAAAAAATGTTATCAATTTAATAATGTCTATTAGTTTATCAAAATTTAAACCTAGAAGTATAGAAGAAAGACGTACCAAAGGTGCTGGACCTCCAACATGCGTTTTTATAGGAAAAAGAGGAACCGGAAAGAGTACTTTAGTTTCTGATATATTGTATTACATGCGTCATATAAAGGCAGGTGTCGCTATATCAGCAACCGAAGATGGAAATGCATATTATTCAAAATTTATTCCAGAAATATTAATTCATTCTGAGTATAAACCCGAAATAATTCAACAAGTGATAACAAGACAAAAAAAAGTTATAAATTCTGATACAAAAAATCCGGATGGGGATGTATTTGTTTTATTAGATGATTGTATGTACGACAAAAAAATGATTAGAGATACAAATATCAGAGGAATTTTTATGAATGGGCGACATTGGAGAATCACTTTTATGCTTACAATGCAATATTGTATGGATTTACCACCAGATTTAAGATCTAATATAGATTATGTATTTATTCTAAGAGAGAATATTATTCAAAATCAAGAAAAAATATATAAAAATTTTTTTGGAATTTTTCCACATTTTAGTATATTTCAAGATGTGCTCAATAGCTGTACCGAAGGATATGATTGTTTAGTTCTAGACAATACTTCTAAAAGTAATAATATACAAGACTGTGTATTCTGGTATAGAGCAAAACCTAGTAGAGATTTTAAAATAGGAACAAAAGAGCTTTGGAAATACTGTAAAAAAAATTACGATGAGAAAAAGGCAAAATCTATACCAGAATATGATAAAAAGCAGATGAAGAAAAAAAATACCCCGAGTGTTTTAGTTAAAAAAATTAAATAATTGTATTTAAAAATTATTTAAATTTAGATTTATAAGTTTTATGGATAAGATTGATAAATTACTTAAAATACCCCAGCATGAACAGAGATCCCCGGAGTGGTTTAAACAGCGCGAAAACAGGTTGACTAGTTCAGATGCCGCTACCGCTTTGGGTATCAATCCGTATCAAAAAGCCACGGAGGTTCTTTTTAAAAAATGTGGACACGATTTACATCCATTTGTTGGAAACGTAGCAACTTTACATGGCCAAAAATATGAAAACGAAGCAATTGAAAAATATTGCGAAATGACTGGTCAAATTAATTATAATTTTGGACTTATATCTCACGAAGACGTATACAATAATAAAGATTATTATTGGTTAGCTGGATCCCCCGACGGAATAGCTATATCTAAAACAGACTTTAACGCTAAACCAGTATTACTTGAAGTCAAGTGTCCGTATAAGCGTGTAATTAAACACGGGTGTATTCCAGAGTATTATGTTCCGCAAGTTCAATTAAATATGTTTATATGCGATTTGGAAATTGCTGATTTTATAGAATATAGACCACCGAATGAAATTAACATTGTACGTGTTAATAGAGATGAAGAGTGGTTGACAGAAAACTTGAAAAAACTAGAAATTTTTTGGAAAGAAATAGAATTTTATAGAATTAACGATATCAAAAAACATCCAAAGTTTCCAGTTAAAAAAAATATTCTCGATTTAACTGATTACCAAGATTCTAACGACGAATACGATACAACGGATTTAATTATTCTAGATAGTTTTAGTATTAAAGAACTAAATACTAAAACTAATAATACTAAAACTATTAATACTAAAACTAATAATACTAAAACTAATAATACTAAAACTAATAATACTAAAACTAATACTACTAAAACTAATAATACTAAAACTTATAATACTAAAACAAAAAATCCGTTTCAAAGTTTTAACGACATCAAGTTAGATTGTTATAGCATTAAAGACTTTTAAATTTATTGTTAAAAAAAATAAGATTTAAAAGAATGATTAATATTATTATTAAGAAATGGGCATACGCGGCCTTAACAATCTTATCAAAAAATACTCACAAGATGCCGAAAAAATAACCGATATTAAATCTTATAGCGGTTCTGTTTTTGCTATAGATTGTAGTATTCTTTTGTATAAATTTAAGTATGCTTCAAAAACTGAAAATTCACATCTTGTTGGTATCGTAAATAGAATTAAATATTATATGTCAAACGGAATTCTACCAGTCTTTGTTTTTGATGGATACCCACCAGATGCAAAAAAAAATACTATTCAAAAAAGGCACGACAATAAAGAAAAACTTTATGTTAAAATCGAAGAACTGCGAATGTTAGAAGATAAAGCAAAAAATGAGGATAAAGTTTCTATACTTGCCGAAATAGATAAAATTTCTTCTCAAATAATTAGAATCAAAAAATCGCATATAACAGAGTGTAAAGAACTTTTAGAAAAATCTGGAATACCTTACTGTACTGCACCAGATGATGCCGAAAAATATTGCGCATTTTTACAAAAAAATGGACTAGTAAATTACACTGTAACAGATGATACAGATGCTTTAACATTCGGGTGCGATAAAATTATAAAAACTTCGATATCTAAAATTATAGAGATAGATACAGTCGAAGTTTTGAAGAATTTTGGAATGACAAAAGAAATGTTTGTTGATTTTTGTATCTTATCTGGGTGTGACTATTCTGATACAATTCCTAGTGTAGGACCTGTTACAGCATTTAATGTTATAAAACACCATATAACAATAGAGAACTATCTTGAGAAATTAAGTTCAAAACCTGAAAATTTTGACTTTGAAATTGCTAGAAAAATATTTACGGAGTTTGATTATAAAGTTCCAGAAAAGTTCAAAATAAATCCGTGTAATAAAAAAGATCTTCTCAATTTTTTAGAAGACAATAATTTTAAAGAAAATGTAATTTTAAAATTTTTGAAAATTTTAAATTAATTTATTTATTTTTTTAAATTTGTATTTTTAATTTAATTAAAAATTATTTTCTTTTGTTAATATTAAAAATGTATGCAGAAGATTATGAAGATGATTATATGGATTTTGGCAAGCGTCGCGTAGGTCGCCCCCGTGGTCGCAAGGGCGCTCGCAAATCGCGCAAGAGTATAATAGTAAAGGGTCGCAAGCGCAAGATTTACCGGGGCAAGAACGGCGCGCTATACTACCGTTCGCGCTCGGGTAAGGTTTATCTATCGGCGCGCAGGATGCGTAAGATGCGTAAGGGTCGTAAGGGTCGTAAGGCGCGCAGAGGTCGCAGAGGTCGCAAGCTAAAGATGACTAAGTCTGCGATTGCTGCTCGTCGCGCTTACCGTCGTCGCCGGGCGCGCATGAGCTTTTTCGGGGCGTAAATAATTATTAATAATTATTAAAATAGTAACATAATAGAATAAAAACAATTTAAATTGTTCTATTATGTTATTTTAATGTTCTACCGCTATACTCTTTAATTTATAAGTTCGTGTATATTTATATTTTCATTTTTGATGTGTAGTAATTTCTCAACATGTCTTAGAGAACTTGGAAAGTTTTCACTTACACGTAAAATTTTTATATTTTTATTAAAGCAGATATCTATTATACATTCATTGGTATATTTTTCTAGATTTTTAATCTGGTTTATACAATCTTTTCCATCTAGATCTGATGCGTGTATTTTAGCAAAAAGTAAGTCTTTTTTATAATTAGAAATATATAATAATAAATCATCTTCATTTTCGATTACTCTAAAACTGAAGTAAATAAATTCAATTGGTTGCCATTTAAAGCAACCGCGATTAACACCTATTTTAATGGGCAGATTATTGGATATTATAAATATTTCTTCTTCAAATGGTTTTAGAGTCTCGTTTAAACCATTAATTTCTTGTAGGTATTCGCATATATCAAACTCTGGGGTTTTTGTATTTTTCTTAAAGTTTTCAGCTTCAGTTATTCTATCAATAAATGTATAATTATTAATTTTAATTCCTGAAATGTATATAGTGTCATAAATGATTATTTTATTATCTCCGGATATTGTTACATCAAATAGTGTATTTTTATAGTAATCCTCGTGACAATTTATATCTAATGAGTAGATAGTAAAATTTTTAACTATTAATACTGCCCTATTTTCGCAATTGCTATCTGTGAATAAAAATAGAAACGCCTTTCTTTCATTTTTTGTATTCTTTTTATAATAAAAGTATAAAAAATTTTTAAGTTTAAATAAGTCCTTTCTTTCTATGTAATCGCATATCTGGGTAGGAAAAAAATTGCTATATTTACTAGACCATAAACTGCTAAATAAACACATTATTTTTTTTTTAAATTTATCATCTGTAATTTCGAACATAAAGTTTTGATTTTATTATGTAAGTTTTCTTTATATAAATTATTTTAAAAATTACATAAAGAAAATTATTATTAATAAGTATTTGTAATGACACTTACATTAAAGGAGGAGACAATTTTAGGATTTTTGCTCATTTTTTATAAAGATAAAATTGAAATTTTAAAAGATATAGTTTATCAAAATAATCCTTTAAGTTTAAGATTGATAGACTGGTTGGTAACAAATTATTCTAAAAAGTATAATATAATATATCCTATAGTTAAAAATAATACTGAAATAATATATTTTAATATTTATTTAGACTATAAAAATCAATTGAAGGCGTATTCTAAAAAATTTTTCGATCCATTTTGTAGACAGAGGAGAATCATAATAGACTGTAATACTTTTAATGTAAAGGAATTCAATGACGATATTATTAACATAGATAAAAACAATTACATAGTAACTACTGTAGGGCAATTAAATTTTTTTAGGTGGTTTTTGGAAAATAAAATTTTTGAATATGCTATTTCTAATATCAAACTGATAGATTTTGATATGGGAACAGTTATTACTAATAAAAAAAAGGGAAAAAGAATAGTGTTGTCTCAAAGCGCAGTAAAGGGTGTTTTTACGAGTTCTCAGAATGTAACACTAAAATTTTAAAATATTTACAATTATTAAATGAGAAAAATTAATTCAAAATTTGGTAAATATCCTTTTGAAAAACAGTCTCCGATACCAATAGCAAATGAAAGAAATCTTGAATTTGAAAGATTACAAAGAGAAGTTCGAGAAGTTCAACGAATTAATGCTATTCATGATAACTCCTTGGCTCTCGCTAGACAGGTTATTAAACGCATAAGAGACAATGTCAATGCAGAAATGTCTGGACATCGCATAATTCCAGCAACTGATCCAGTGTCTTTCGAAGTAAAGGTTATTTTACAAAATTTACGCATTACTTTTGAAACTTTTGAAAATATAAAAGCAGAAAAAGCGGCAAAAGATTTACTTTTACAAAATCAGATTGTAAAGCGAAGACTTCATAATCTTCGAATTCGCGATGAAGGAGTTGCAGAAAAGGCTAGAATTATGTTCGAAACTTTTTATAATTTAGTTTTTCCCGTTTTTGACATTTATTTAATGGATACTGTACTAATGGAAGGAATTCAAAATCCAAATCTTTTGTTGTCGCGTTCTAAAGAAATTGCTAAATATCTTGAATTGCTTATTGGATTTCAAGAAGATTTGCGTAGAGCAGAACGTGGAGTATTCAATAATATTAATACAACTTCATTCGGCATGCCGGGTGGTGGTAGTCTTTCATTCACCGATAATTACGAACTACCTTTGCAGAAAATTAAACAGGACAATAAATTTTTAAAGTTTATTTATAAAAAAATTGAATCCGCGTCAAGTAAATTTTCAGATAAAATTTCTACTCTTAATCTACCTAACATGCGAGATAAACTTATTCTTGAAGTGCTGATATATATAAGAGTTTTACGTAATTTGTATTTTGATTTAGTAGACCGAGTCGTGTTGGGTTACGGATTTGAAATGAGAAAATACCAGATAGAATTGCGTAGACAACGTATGGGTGTACTAGACGCAACTATAGATATTTACCGTACTCGGCTTATTCAATTTGCTTTTGGAATCGTAGAAATAACACAACAAGACCCTAGCATTGTGGAATTTCACACAACTCAAAAAACTATTGTGGATATATCTGAACTTGTAACTTTTTTCATAGGAAAATTCAAACAAATCAGCGATGACACTAGAGATCCCCGTAGTTTGGTTAAATTTACTCATGCTATAAATAGACTTATCGCCGGAATGTTGGAACTTTTTGGTATGCCTCAAGAAATTATTATGCAGATTTAAATAATCTTTTGGTATTAATAAATGAGAAATAGATACACTGTAAATTCAAATTTTGGCATGATCAGAGGGGGTAGCCTTACGCGAGTTGCGAATTCAGCTTTAGCCTTACAAGCATCTAATAGTGACATTAAGTTTGTAATGTTTATTTATAAAAAACTGAAATCTAAATCAAGTGAATTCTTAGATAAATTATCTACTCTTAATATACCTGAAATACGTAGAAAAGTTATGGTTGAAACTTTAATTTATGTAAATTATATACGCGATTTGTATTTTGATTTAAGAGATCGATTAGTATCGGGTAAAGGTTTCCAAGCAAGACAAAATGAAAAAAATTTACGTATTCGCTCTAAGCAGAGTATAGACCGCATTACAAATGCTATGCGTGCTAATCTTTTCGGTAAGTCTTTTGGAATATTTAGATTTGGAATATTTAGAGATCAAGATCCAGAAATCGTGTTATTTTATACAACACAGGGGGAAATTGCGGATATATCTAAAATTGTAAATTTATCGTTATGGAAAATAGAAGCACATATCGATGCAATCCGCGAAGATACTGAATTTTTAATGAAAATGGTTGCAAGTGAAATAGACGAACTTATATCTGATATATTTGGTGTTTGGAATACACCTGCGGCCACAATTGCAATGATTTAAATAAGGTAAATAATTAATAAAATCATAAATTTTCATTTATAAAAAAATCTTTGGTATTTATAAATGAGGGGTTATTCTAATCTGTATTTTCTTCAAAAGTTAGCTAAACGTAATGGGATTTCTATTTTTAAACTAAGAAAAGACAGAAAAGGTTACACTAGGACTTTGTTGACTATACCTCAACTAAAGTCTAGATTAACAAGACATGGAATAAGTTATAAAATGAATAAGTTCGGAATGCAGAGTTCTTCAGAACCCGTTAGATCTTATGCTCAAGTTGCTCGCGAAGCAGTTGAAACAGAAAGCTTAGGTGCTCCAGTTAGAGTACTACTAGAACGTGTACTTGCTCGAATTGAAGTTCCTGCTCCAGCTACTAATCGCGAAGATTTACTTGAAGCGTACAGATTAATTAGGATGCTTCCTCAGGCTTCTTTAGAATCGACGCGTGCTCAACGCGATTTAGATAGTGCCGAGACTCGTAGTCGACTCGGATGGCGCACAGGAATAGGTGGTAGCGGAGACATAGAAAGTACTACATTTACAGAAGGTTTTAGAGGTGACGATAGAGAAATTGTTCTTCCTCGAATTACATCTGGAAGACTTCCCAGATTTGAATTGCTTAGAAGATACATGCGAAATATAAATCCCCGTGACAAGACACCAACTGGTGATACTTACGATAATTATCCAACTACTTCTACCCGGGCAATAGAATATGATTATGAATAGAAGGCGCGTGATAATGGCTAGAAATACAATTTAAAATATTTTAAAAATATTTATAATATAATAAAATGAATTATAGCCGTGGTGCGCCGTATAGTTACAATGATTGGCTGCGAGATATTCGCGTGGAATTAGATATTCCACCGGGTGGTAGCGAAGCGTATCTAAGAGATAAAGCAAAATACGATAAAATTAAAAAGGCAAGCCGTGTAAAAGTAAATAAAAAATGTCCACCAGGATACAAATACAGACCAAAACGCAAACCTGGTCAAAGAAAATGTGCTAAAGAAAAGGTTAGAATATATCTCAGTTTTCTTCAAAAGTTGGCAAAACGTAATGGGATTTCTATTTTTAAAATGAGAAAAGACAAAAAAGGATACACAAGAACTTTATTGACTATACCACAACTAAAGTCTAGATTAACTCGTAATGGAATAAGTTATAAAATGAAAAATAAGTTCGGAGTTTTACAACCGACAAGGAGCATATCCGATTCAAGAAATACCCGTAGAGATTCTGAAGACGCACTCCGTGAGATGTGGAATCAACGCCGAAACCGTGTGCGGGAACGTATGCGTAGAGAAATTGCCGGAGATATTATTTTTCCAGACCGCCCATGGCATAGAGCAGCACCCCCTTATGCGACTACTATTCAAAGATACGCCCGCGGAATGATTGCGAGAAATCCAACTAGTCAAGATGCAAGATATTTGGAATCTAATCCACCAGGTGCTGGAGCAGCATTCGGAGTTTTACCCATGGGTGGAGGTAAGGGTCCAGAAGAACCGGAAGATCCTAGAATAGCATATGCAATCGAGAAGAAAAGAAAAATTGCTGAACAAAATAGAAAATGGCGTGCAGCCAAAGCTGAGGAAACTGCTGAAAAATATGAAGCAATAAGAGAAGCCGGAATGGATAGAGCAGCAGCAGACGCTATTCGCTTCATGGGTATGACTCCTAGAGAGAAAGCAACGGAACAGGCAAGACAACGCAGAAAACTCGCTAAACAAGCAAAAGAATATATGGCAGCACAAGCGGCAGCACAAGCTTTACTTGCTTCGGCATCCGGTGCAGGATCGAGTTCGAGTGGTGCAGGACCTAGTACGGCTGGATTAGATTTTACAATACCAGATGTTGATTTTGGTAGAACGAGATATAATTATGGAATGCGTGAAGTGTGGCAGTAAATATTAATACATTTAAATTAATCATTTATTTAAAATTATATATAGACATAAGATATATATAATTAATAATAATGGATAATCCACTAAAACTTTGGTTTTATTCAACTGGAAAAATCGTAACGGATAACTCACTTACTACACATTATTCTATGGAGGGATTTAAACTTAATTTATCCGAGGATTACGTTACTTTTCAAGAACTTTATGCTAAAAATATAAAGTTCAAAAACTGCTTAGTCGAGAAAAAAACCGATTTTTTTAGACTTTTTATAGACTTTGATGTACTTTCAGAGATTATAGTAGATGAAGAACCTTATTTAAAGTGTATTCAAGATGTTATATATAATATTTATAATATTAAAGATCTTAAATGTATTTCTACTATTCCGGATAAAAACATAGAAATTATAAAAGAAAACAAAAAGTTTATAAAACAGGGATTTCACTTTCACTGGCCAGATTTAATCGTTGACGTAGAAACAGCTATTAAAATTCGTAGTAATATTTTAGTAAGCATTAAAACAATCTTTGGAAAAGTAGAACATTTCGATAACGACTGGGAAAAGATAATAGATAAATGTGTATACAAGAAAAATGGACTTAGATTAATAGGTTCCGATAAATGTACAATCTCTGACAATACTCGTGTATATGAAAATCGTGTATACATTCTGAAAAATGTATACATAGATAAAATTTCTAATAAAGAAATGGTCGAGTACTACACGAATAACATACTCGCGCTAGTTAAAGATACAAGTATAAGAAGCGATAAAACTGAAATTACAAAATATATTAATTTAAACGAATACGAAGAAGAGCCGCAAGTATTAAATTCTGAACTTATATCTATTTCTAAACAAAGTCCTATTTATATAGAAATTAAAAAATTTTTTAAAAATCACGCAACTGGATACAACGTAGAAGATCTTGGTAATATTTCAAAAGTAAATGGAAAAGATATGTATTTAATTTACACTAAATCAAAGTATTGTCAAAATAAAAATGGATTTCATAAAAATAATCATATATATTTTAAAATAACACCAACCGGACTTTGTCAAAAATGTTTATCACAAAATACAGGAATTCATGGTTGTTGTAGAGATTATCAAAGTGCTTATGTGCCATTGAGTATGGGCATTTTATCTGCATTAAATTGGAAAAAACCAAAAGAAAAGGTCTCGTGTTTTCAGGAGTCTTTTAGTATCAACGGTCTTTTAGAAAGACTCGAGAATAAACTAACAAACAAACATTCATTTAGTGGTCCGGGAAAAAGAAAAAATACATTATAAATGCAATTCCTATCAATATACCTATTACTATTTTACCCAAAGAATTTAGTTGCGAAGTAGACGCTACTAACGAAGGTAGATTTACATTTATAAAAGATGTAACCTGTTCTGAATGTAATATAAAATGTACAAATGTAATTAATAAAATTATTTTACCATTTTTTTCATTCAAAAAATTTTTAAACAGTTCTGTCGGTGTAATTTTTTCAGGATTTGTAGTATTTTCTTCTTTAGACAAAACACTTATTTTACTTGAAGATTTAATTTCTTCAACTTGGGTTTTATTTAAATCACTCAGTTTACATTCAAAATTAGACATTATTAGTTATTACATATTTAAATACTTTTTTTTTAAACGAATACTTTTTTTTAAAATTAATTTATTTATCTTATTATAAATGGGAATAAGCAATATTGCCGTAGATACTTTTAGTTCCTCCGGATCTCAGTCTGTAACTAGAGCCAATGCGGCAGACAGTTCAAGACAAATTACATCTGACTTCATATCTAGACCTCCTTTAAAATATATTAACGGATCTGGACCTACAGTAATTAGAGGTACACTAACGTCTTTGCCTAATAGCAGCGAAAACATAGTTAATAACGTGGATACGTTTCGTATACCAAACAATATCGACGCAATTAGTGAGATGAATTTAACTTGGACTGTAAGAATTACAGGTCCAACAACTTTTTACGATTGTAGCGGTATATATTATTCCAAAACATTACCTTTAGATTTTATCGATTTTATTGATGTTAAAGTGGGAGGCCTTATTGTTCAAACTATATACCCAGGAGATATATATATGAGAAATTATTCAGAATCTGGTGCCCTTATTAAAAATGAAGATACTTTCAACAATAAACTCGTATATTTTGATACCGGAAGCATAATTGGTCAACAGACTGCAAGTGGAGAAACTCTAAATTTTTCTCTATCGTTACCCTTTATTGGTAAGAGTTTTGATAATGAAAGAAGTTTTTTACAAACTGGAACTACTAGTAACGCATTAACCGTAGTAGTTACTTATAGATATTTTACAAAAGACATTTCTGGAAATCTAAACGTTTTAACCCTATTAAGAAATACGGGTACGGGTGTAAATACATCACTAGAAACTAATCTTGTTATTCAAAATCACGTAATTACACATACTGAGAGAAATTTTTTAAAGCAAAATGTTGTAAATAGAGTACTAAATACTTCATTTAATGTATATAGAGATGCTATTACATTTCCAGTGTCTTCTTCCGTAGGCACTACACGAATAGATTTAGATTTGGATTCAGTAAATCTTAATGTATCTCATATTTTATTGTGTTTACACGTTGGAGCTTTAACAGATACTGGAACTAATAAACCTTTACAATATACAAAAGTTAATCGCGGAGGAACCGATGTTAGCGATATATTAATTTCTGAATTAATAGACGCGAGTACTAATAACGCAGCCAATATAGGAAGAACAGGTCATGGTCTATACACGACTGGAACGAGGCGTTTGAGCTCTTCGTGGGGAGAAGCAATATTGGACGTTAGCGGAACTTCAGGTACGGGGAATATAGCAACTCCAGACGTTTTAGGAGTTTTTAGTGGGTGGTTAAGCACTGTGGAACTGTCGTTAGGAAATGAAAATACAGGAGAAATTCCTGCTACAACTTTACATTCTAATCAAGAGGGATTTGGATTGAAATCTGTATCAAAAAATTTTTACGTACTAAAACTTGCTGACAAGGCATTTGGAACTTCAGGTATTCCTTTCTCTCGAATTAAAAATAAAACTTTAACTCTTAATATTTTTAATAAATTTTTATCAAACAATCGATTCGGAACACTCGACTCGACTACAGCACGTAGAAGACCTGTTTTGTATGTAACTGCATGCGGAACCACTTTACAAAATATTACTAATAACTTTACAACATTTGCTTATATTTAGTTTGTTAACTTTTTTAATTCAGGTTTGTTATCTTTTATTTAATTTTAAAATTAATACGTATTAATTTTAAAATTATTTTCTTTTATATATTATAAATATGTCAGGAGCAACTGCGGCGCACGCATCTTATAATGGGTCTGGAACTCAGGGTTTAGCAGTAACTAACAAAATTAACGACACTGGAGACATAATATCTGCAATTTGGGGAAAGGACGACACTACTAAGCAACTTCTGCACGGAGCATCTTTAATTGAAATTCCTGCTTCCGGTGGTGGAACTGCACCAGGTAACATCTATACTTTTACTTTAAATAGTGATATGGACGCAATTGGAGATTTGTATTTAATTGCCACCCTAGGTTTTAGTGCTAACGTCCAAGTGTTTCAAGAACGCGGATTTACTTCGCTAATTAATAGAGTAGAATTTCACTGCGGAACTCAGATATGGCAAACACTAGAACATGACGATTTAGTAGCTTTAAATTCTACAGAACTTTCAGAAAGTGCTTTTGAAAAATATATTTTATCGGCACAGGGATATTTTTCAGACAGTTCGATTAATAGAAAAGCTGAAAATTTCCTTCTTGGAAATACTACTACCCGAGTAGTTAGTTTTAAAATTCCTCTTTTAACTAGAAAGGTTTCTCCAACACTTAACAATTTTTCTAATATCAACGAATCTGGATTTTTAACTGCTGCGGCACCGAATCAAACAATTAAAATTAGAGTTTTTACTAATAGTCTCGCCGATATGATGGCTGAAAATATTATAACTACAGCATCTAGTACAACTTCTACTCTTGATTTGAGATTATACGGAAATCATCTTGTTATGTGTAACGAGGAGCGCGAAAAAATTAGAAATATTCCAGGAGGAATTGCCAAGCGTGTTAAAATAACACAGAATGCCACGCTTTCGTCATTTCCTGCACCTCGGAACGGTGTAATTACTGCTATTATAGATTGCGATCATTTTTCTTTGTATGCTTCTCATCTTATTATTTCTGTACGCGATACGGATTGTCGATTGCAAGACAATGGAGGAATGACTAATGTAGCAGTCGGCGACTCCAATAAGTGTTCTCTAATAGACGCAGACTTGAGATTGAACAACACTTCTTATTGTGGTAGACTCAGTGGAGCTATTATGTCTGGCCCGCTTCCGGATAGTATTGGATTATATGTAAACGCTTTACAATATAGAACTGTAACAATTGTTGGATCAATACAATACGTATTTCCATTATCAAATTGTGCATTTTCTGGAGCAGGTGTCCCATTAAATAGATTCGATAACATTAGAATTACTGTAAGAATTGCTATGGACACCCCAACCGCTTCCGTGGCAACTGAGCTAGCGAAAATATCGGTTACATGTGTCGGTGAGAGTACAGCTTTGTATAGACAGGGCGCTGCTTCAATTTCTATGTATTAAATTAATTTTTAAATTAAAATACTTTATTAAAAATAATTTTAAATTTAATACGTATTAAATTTAAAATTATTTTCTTTTATATATTATAAATATGTCAGGAGCAGTTGCAGCGCACGCTGCCTATAACGGAGCTGGAACTCAAGGACTTGCAGTAACAAATAAAATTAACGAC
>Ga0209298_10000216_pt1 | contig 37140 bp, 46 predicted proteins | sample S_140806_EF_Meta_FD_187325 | JGI IMG/M metagenome (GOLD analysis project Ga0209298, IMG submission 187325) | Freshwater microbial communities from Lake Simoncouche, Canada to study carbon cycling - S_140806_EF_MetaG (SPAdes) (version 2) | ecosystem: Environmental > Aquatic > Freshwater > Lake ... | reverse complement strand
GCACGAGGACTTCCTATGTAAGGCAATTCATTATCCCATGCGCGTGGCGCTGCTGGTTTTGCTGGTGCTGGTTTTGCTGCAGGTGGTTTTGCTGGTGCTGATCTTTGCTTATCTATGGTTGCTTGAGATTGGTATCCAAAATCAGATCCTGTCCAAACTTTACCTGCACTATTTTTCTCCCCCAATTTAGGTTCTTCCAATAATCTTTCTTTACGATGATAAGCATTAGTATGTTCTTTTTTCAATCCAAAAGGATTTCTTTGATTTTGTTGAGATGCTGGTCTTGGAGTAGATGGTTGCTGTCCTTTTTCATTGGAAAGTTTTCTATCAACATCTTTTTGAACATTACTTCCCATATTCTTCAACCACTCTCCAGTTTGTTGTGTTTCTCTTGGGGAACCCGTATCTTTGAAACCTGGAATTCCAGATGAAACTGATCCTGCAGTCTTAATTACATTTCCTGTCCCTCCAACTAGTGCCCCACCAAGTCTTTGGGTTGCACTAGATTGTCCAGATGCTGCTCTTTTTACATCAACAGTAGCAAGAGTTCCTCCACCTAAAATTGCTGGCACACCTACACCATATTTTAGGGCAGTTTTTCCTGGACCACTTTTAGCGATATCGGCAACTTTTCCGCCAACCTGTTTAGCAGCTTGTCTAAGTCCTATACTCGCTGCAGGTTGGGATGGTTTTGGTGGTTTTGGTGGTTCTGGTGGTTGGTTTCCACCACCGCCGCCAGAAGGTCCTCCTGGAGGATTTCCACCCCCACCAGGAGAAGGTGGTTTTGGTGCTTGTAGTCGTTGTGGTTTATTTGTTACTGCTGGTTTTTGTCCTGTTGGTGGTTTTCCTGTTATTTGTGAAGAAGGAATCCTGGATGTATTGGATTTGGGTGGTTTGGTTCCTTTCTCTGGTTCATTTGTTTTAGATTGGAAAGATCCTGTTTTCAACCATCTTTCTTCATCTGGAGTATTTTGAGATGCTGATTTTCTTTTTTGTAAGTCTTGAGCCAACTTTGCCGCACCACCAACAAGTGCAGTTGTTCCTGCGGCAATAGCGGGCCATACCAACGGCGCCGCTAATGCTGGAGCGATTTCATCAAGTTGTTCTGCATTAATATAATTATATACTTCATATACCTCATCCCACGAATATTCACTTAGATCTTCACCTTCATTTACAAGTGAATATACCCAGTTTTCAAAATCTTCTAGAATTTGTTGTTCGGTAATTTGTGGAGCATAAACAGCATTATATGCTTCCATCATTGAACGAACTTCACTACCCGTAATTCTTGACATTTTGCTCGATCTAGTTCTTTTATAAACTTATTTATAAAAAAAGAGGGCCCGAAGACCCTCATTTAACATCATCACAAATCTTACCTAACCATTCATTTTTATAATCATAATCACCAAATAAAAAATCATCTGCTTCTGCAGCATCTTTAAAGGCATTCAGGATATCCTGTTCACACCATTCATCATAATTGGAATCCTGAGAAAGTATCTTTGGTAACATCTTGTTTAATTCCTCCGATGATATAACTCTCCACTTCCGTTTCTTGGGGTGCCACTTGAAGTCCTTTGGAAGAAATCCAATGCTCAGTCCAAGGAAGTGGATTATTTTTTGCTGGAATATCATAAAGTGGGCGAAGACCAATCGCTCTCATACGACGATTTGCAATCCACTCAACATATTGCTGAAGAAGTTTATCATTCAGACCAATCATAGAACCATCTTTGAACAGATATTCTGCCCAAAGTTTTTCTTGATTAACTGCATTTTCAAAGGTCTTATAGACCCATTGCTCTTCTTCTTTAGCAATTCTTTGCATCTCAGGGTCATCACCCTCCTTCCACTTATTCATAATGTTTTGAGTGATGACCAGATGCTGATTCTCATCACGAGCAATCAATCCAATGATCTTTGCACTTCCTTCCATAAGTTTGAGTTCGCCAAATGCAAAACTGCAAGCGAAACTGACATAAAAGCGAATACCTTCAAGAATATTAACGTTTGCAATTGCTCTGAACAATCTGCGTTTGAGTTCATATCTTTCTGTCTGTGCGTGGGGAACTTGTTCTTGGGCATATTTCCAAAGTTCAGAAGTCCCATAATGTTGAGCACTATTGATAAAATCATTATATGCTTCGGTCACACTCACAGCACGTTCCATAATACGATCATCTCTAAGAATAGTATCAAATACATCCGAAGGATCAGAATATACATTCTTGATAATATATGTATAGGAGCGTGAATGTATCATCTCCATAAACTCCCAGACTTTCATACACGCTTCCAATTCTGGTAGCGAACAGTAGGGAGCAAACGCCATTCCAGGTCCACGACCTTGGACGCTATCAAGCATAACTTGATATTTTAGGTTAGAGGTAAAAATATGCTTTTGTTCAGGGCGAAGAGACTGATAATCTCCACGATCTTTTTGTAATGAAACTTCTTCTGGTCTCCAAAAGTATCCTAGTTGTTGAGTTGTGAGTTTTTCAAAAATTGGGTATTTGTAAGAATCGTATCTTTGAATGCCCAGTGGTTGTCCAAAAAACATTGGTTGCTTTTTGGTGTCTACCTCCTGAGAGTTAAAAACGGTCATTTGATTAACCACTTCTTTCTCCGTGCTATTGGTTTTAAATCTTACAAGACTCACAATCTTCTTCTCCCGAATTCAAAATGTCGTTAATTAAGTCATCAACAGATGGTTTAGATTCCTCTACTTCATCTGTCTTAATATCATAAGTATTCTGATAGTAACTGGTTTTCCAGCCGTACTTATATGTAGTTAAAAGATCCTGTGCCATTACGCTAACAGGAACTTCATTATTGGCATAATTTTCTGGATTATACGACCAGTTTCCAGAAATCGCTTGATCGAAGAACTTCTGCATAACTGCAACAATACCAATATACCCACGATTGCTAGGCATATCCCAAAGGAGTGTATAATTGTTCTTAATTGTTTGAAACTGTGGAACAATTTGTTTAAGAGGTCCTTTCTTCGATTTCTTAACGGACAAGTATCCACGAGGAGGTTCTATTCCATTGGTTGCGTTTGACACAACGGAACTGCTCTCCGATGGCATTTGTGCCGACAGTGTTGAGTTTCTAACTCCATATTTTTTAACCCTTTCCCGAAGCCGCTCCCAATCATACTTTAGGACATTTGGAACCAATTCATCAACATCCTTCTTATAAGTATCAATTGGAAGAATTCCATTTCCATACTTTGTCCTGTTTACATATTCACATGGACCCTTTTCTCTTGCAAGATTTACTGTTGCTCTAATCAAATAATATTGGAATGCTTCGGTCAGGTCGTGGACCAATTCCCACGCTCTCTGATCCTCGTATTTTACCCCATTCCTTGCAAGATAATGAGCTAGACCAATATAACCTATCCCAAGAGAACGACGTGCCTTGGTGGCGATTTCTGCTGATCTGACAGGGTATCCTTGGAAATCAATGAGTTCATCCAAACTGCGAACGGCAAGATCGCAAAGAACTTCAAGATCATCATTTGTCTTAAGTTTTCCAACATTAATGGCGGAAAGAATGCAAAGAGCAATTTCACCATCAGGATCATCAATATGCTGAATAGGTTTAGTTGGCAAAGTAATTTCTTGACACAAATTGCTCATCTCAACTTTATCCATGAAGGATGAGTGAGTATTGCAATGATCAATATTCATGATATAGATACGACCAGTCTCAGCACGTTCTTTCAAAAGTGAAAGGAAAAGTTCTTGAGCACCAATAGTTTTTCTTGGAATATCTTGAGCTCGTTCATAATGCTCATATAAACTGTCAAATCCATCAGTACCAAAAGCATCATACAAACCAGGAACGTCGTGTGGAGAGAAGAGTGTGATTTCTCCGTTTTGAATGAATCGTTCATAGAAGATTTTGCTAATTTGGATAGAATAGTCCAACTTACGAACACGATTATCTTCGGTTCCTTTATTATTCTTTAAGACTAAAATATCACTTATTTCCTGATGCCAGATAGGAAAGTGAACTGTAGCAGAACCACCTCTGATGCCGTTCTGAGTGCAACACCTGACAGTTGCCTCAAACTTCTTAAGGAAGGGGACCACGCCTGTGTGCTGTACCTCTCCGCCTCTGATTTTAGCATTGATGCCACGGATGCGACCTGCGTTGATGCCGATACCCGCCCTTTGTGCAACATATCTGCCGATAGCCATATCAGAACTAAAGATGCTATCGAGGGTGTCATCAACATCAATAAGAACACAGCTAGCATATTGTCGAAGTGGAGTTCGCACTCCCGCCATGATAGGTGTGGGAATGTTGATTTTGTGTTTGGAGATTGCATCATAATACTTTCTAATATAATCTAAACGTGTTTCTTTTGGGTACTTGGAAAAAATAGTTGCAGCAATCAACATGTACATGAACTGGGGAGTTTCATAAATCTTCCCATTACTGCGATCTTGCACAAGATACTTATCAACAACCTGCCTAAGTCCCGCATAGGTGAACAAATAATCCCGACCATGATCAATAAATGACTGAAGTTTTTCAAACTCTTCAGCATCATATAAGGAAAGAATCTCTGCATCATAAACACCAAGTTCTACACATTTTCGAGTATGTTGAAGAACATTTAGGCATTCATACATTCCACCAAACAACTGCTTGCGGACAGAAAAAAGAAGCAAACGAGCGGCGACAAACTGATAATTGGGATGATCCAGATCAATCAAGTCAGAAGCAGAACGAATCAGAATCTCCTGAATCTCTGCGGTTGTAATACCATCATAAAATTGAATACCAGATTGCATTTCAACCTGCGATGCAGAAACACCAGAAAGATCCCTACATGCCTCCTCAACCATAATGTGGAGTTTATTTAGATCCAGATTTTCAGTGCTTCCAGATCGTTTTACTACCTTAGTCCCGTTACTCATACTTTCTTCCACTCATTGAATTTGATTTTTGCTTCTAGTGCTCTGTATGTATTTAATTTTAACACATTCATAACCGAAAGTCCAGCGAGCACCATATCGTTGATATCTTTTTGCTGAACCGCTTTTGGCCAAATGACTACTTTCTTACCTCCATCGATGAGTTTGGAGATCCTATTACAGATTTCTCTGTTTCTAGGTTCATTATCAAGAACGTAAACAATATCATCGCCCAAATTGAGACTATCGAGTAAAATATCCGATCCACACATTGCGATGGCATTTTTGACAAATGTCGAATCAAAGGGACCTTCTGTGACATAGATCGTTTCATCTGTGCTTACCTCGTTTAGTCCATAAACTTTGGGAACACTCTCATCCAAAATCACTGTAATGTATTTAACCTTGCTAGCGCCTATCGCTCTTCCCTGAAAACCAAAGATTTCACCATCTCTAGTATGTAATGGTATCACTATGCGACTTTCATCTCTTATAATATTATTAAATGTAGGTTTTTGGGTATTAACCCAGGATTGAAATTTATCAGCAAAATAAAACTTATCAGGATTTAAAAGTCTTTTTTCAAGGTACTCTTTAGAAATTGGATTTTCAGAAGCCTTAGGTAAATCCAATCTCTTCTTAAAATTAGGTTTTTTAAACTCAAAATTTGGTTCTTCAACCACAAAGTTTTTTCCAGTATGACCTTCCTTAAATTTCTCAAGTGTATACTGCTTATGAAGTGTTGGATCTATTTGTTTGAGGAAGTTATTGAATGATAAACTTGCTCCACAGTTATGACACTTGAAGTTCGTATTATTCTTGACAGTATAGATGTATCCCCGTGTCTTATTTTTGTTTTTCTGAGAGTCGCCACAAATTGGACATCTGAATGTAAACAGATCTACCTTAACTCTCTTGAACTTGTGTAGACGCGAGGACACGAGTCCAATATACTTGGAGTCAATCAGATCCATTATTGGGGATGCTTATTTCAGTCTCTCCATTCTACCGTTGTCTTGAGTTTGTGTCAAGATATTCGAAAGAACTTCTGAATTATTGATTATTAAACTTACAACTGCAATCGCACCTATACCGATCCAAACTTTCTTTTCCAATCCTTGCAATTTATCCAATAATGTATTGTGATCTCTATCTATCTTATCTTTCAATTGATCAATTTTTGAAAAAAGTATCCCATCTGTTTTTTCATTATTATTAATTTTTTCTTCATGAAGTATAAGCATTTTAGTTACGTTCGCATTTACTTCACTCAACTTTTCAATAGCACTGTCGATGCGTTGCATCAACTGATCAGTAGTATGAATCTTTTCTTCAAGAATCGCTACTTTTGTCTCTATTGTTTGAGTTGGTGGGTACATGGGATTAATTACTGTGGGGGTTTTCTTCTTTCTATTTGTACCAAATTTTTAAAAAATGGGTTCCAACTTCTTTCCTTTTTTCTTCTCAAATCAACTGGTGGAGTTTCAGTTTGGATATTGAATCCTAATGATTTTTCCCCAGGCCCAACTACATTAGCAATTGCACTATCTTCACGAAGTTGGTGAATTAGATTGATGAGTTTATCTATTTTATTCATTAGATTGATTGTAGTTGAGATAGGCATTCAATATCAGTATCAATATTATCTAATTCAGATTTTGGAAATTCTGGTATTCTATTTAAAAAGATCAAAAAACTTTTAATATATGGCCAAAGTTCCTTCTCCAAATTATAAAACAAAAGAGGAACAGCGGCTTCATTAAAGACATTAAACAATATTATTAAATGATTTAGGATAAGGTGAGTTTTAAGCTCACCAGTATTCTTATATCTTTTTAATAAACGTTTAATATAACGAATACGTTTCAAATCCGTCTCAAAATCATCTCTGGTAACAGATTGCGGATTATTGTAGAATTTTATAGCAAAAAGCAAATAATTACTCTCATTCAACTCGTCAAATCTCATATCATGCTTTAACTGTCAAAGTGGTTGTTCCAATGCCAACGGCAGATGTGCGATCATTTTGAACTGAGAAAGCAGTTCCAGCACCACCAACGTTGTAGACAATTCCATCTGCAAAGCGAGAAGTAGTAACTCCAACTCCGTTGTAAATATCTGTTATAACTCCAACAACTCCTTTAGTTGTATCGATTCTCAATACAGTTCCGATTCCACTAGATGGTGATGTGAAAGCAAATGCAACTCTATTGGTGATTTGTCCGTTATAGTTTGTAAACAGAGTTGGTTCACCAGCAAATGATTTAACCCAGTTTGCAACGGTTACGCCAGAAGGTATTGCGGTAGCAATAGCAACGATAGGAGTTCCAGTCAGAGCACCTGCAGCAGTATATGGTTGAACCATTACTGTGGCACCAGCACTTACATAAACAATTTCATTATAAACTAAGTGAACATAAGCAACTGTATTTGTCGAAATGAAGTTTGTTCCGCCAGATCCAACCGAAATATTTGATGCTCTATTTGGATCTTCAAAGAAAATAGCAGATGGGGTAGCTTGACCCAATCCAGCATAAGGACCTGTTGCAGTTGTTGTTAACCCAGAAAGTGCTACAAGAAGTTCATCATAGAATCTGGTAGAAATACCAGATTGCTCACTAGTTTTATAACGTCTTTGAACCCAACCTCTTGGATCGCCAAAAACATTGTGCGGAGATCTATTCCTATCAGCACTCTGTGCATATTTTGGAATATTAAAATTATTAGCCCCTGTTTCAGAAGTTGTTGAGATGCCCCAAAGTGACATGTTTCTTACCTACGAAATTCTTTTTCTAGTAATATTTATAAAAAAAGGAGACCTTAAATTTTGGTCTCCTTTATATTATTGAGTGAGATAAAACTCAAGGAGTGATATCTTTTGCACCCTTTGCTTTCAGAGCATTTTGTGCCTGAATGAGAATAAGTGAGAGAATACCGTTTGCCTTGACTTTTGGGTTTGCTCCAAGTGCTTCCGAAACTGCAAAGAGAACAGTTGCGATAAGTGCTTGATTAGCAGTTGCCCAAGCGATGATTGCTGCGATTGACATAATAACCTCGTATGAATGGAACCTGGATTATTTATCAATCCAACTTATATTGAGGGTCATCCCAACCAGAATGTGTTGGTTTTTTATTAACTCTTTTTGGTTGTGGTTTTTTCTTTGATGCTGCTTGTGCCGCTTTTTGTTCGGGAGAACCTAGTATAGATTTTGGGTCCATACGATTTTTTACTGATGCAAGAGCATCATCAGCAGTTGACTCATCAACCAGTTCACCATCTGGTTCATAGGACATCTTAAGTCCCATTGCTCTTAACTTGTTCTTAACAAGATTTATTTTAGTCTTCATTGATCTTGGATCTTCTTCACCATCTTCCTTTTCAGAATCACATCCACATTCTGCTTCTTCTTTACGAACAGGAAGTCCTTCGTGCTTTGTCTTAGCAAAATCACGAATTTTTTTCTCCGACATTGTGTCAACAATTTTCAGAACTTCTGCACTTACTTCAGAACGTGGTGTTTCTCCTCTTTTAACAGAAAGTGCAAGTCCAAAAAGTTTTTGCTGCTGTTCACTTTCCGCCTTTTCATTTATCATTCCCATAAATCTTTGTTGTGCCTTACTTACTGCCTTTTCAGCAATAACTCCACCTTCCATCTCATAATGTGCATAAACATTTCTAGATGAAGAACGACCAGCACGATCTGGGGCACCATCCTCAGGAGAAACTCTTACAACTGGATTTTTTCCAGAATAGTTGTTTACACCTTTTCCAGTAATCTTTTTAGTATTTTGATCTACTCTTGCGGCATCGGTAATAAAATCTTCCTTTACACTTGAGGTATCCTTACCATCAGCAACTCCACCTCTCTTACGTTGGATAGCATTATGAACTGCTCCAGCATGTTCTTTGGCACCAGATTCTACTTTACCATCCCCATCATAATCTTTCTTTGCAGTTCCACCACCTAGTGCGGAAGCAGTTTGTGATCCACTCTTTGCTTCGGATTCTCGGGGTTCACCATACTCAGTTAGTTCAACTTTAAGCCCTTTTGATCTAAGTTGAGTGATTTTTTCACGAGTTGCATATCTCACATATCTAGTTTCAGACTTTGGATCATAAACACTTACTTTATATTTCTTATCTGGATTCTCGGCAAGTTCCTTGAGATAATCAAGTTCAATTGATTCTTCTTTACGAACACCTTCCACAAATACCTTATAGAGAGCATTTGCAACTAAATTGGAAGCAGAATCTTCCATATACTGAACATATTCTTCCTTCACACCCTTTACATTCATCATTGCCTTTGCTCTTGCTACAACTGCAGGGATTGCAGTAGATTTACCAATTTCTTGATTAACCAGTCTTTGTAGATTAACAGGATCTATGTTCTTCCCTTTAGTCGCTTTTTTTACGCGATAGCGTGAATCATAAAGAAGTTGTCTTGCTTGCTTTTCTATTTGTGCCTTTGCACCACCAATCTGTTGTGGAGCACCTGCAGATGGATTTTCTTCAAAAATGTGATTACTCATTGGAAGATCTGTTAATTCTTACTTTTTCCTATACTTATTTATGAAATTTAAACCGAAAGACTTTTGATTATATGCAAGATTTTCTTTTCCAGACTCAGAACCAGGAGTTTGTTTTGCCGCATACTTCAAATATCCCTTTGTTCCGACCAAAGTATTTGGTTTTCCAGGAACTCTTTCAATACTATCAGAAGATTTCTCACTATACTTTATTGCCTCCATAACATCCTTAATCCAAGATTTAAACATAATCTTATCTTCAGTAACACAGATCAAGTAGTTGGTTCCACGACGAATGATTCTTCCAACTAATCCAGTATTTAAGTTCTCCACAAGTTGACCAATATTATAAATCTTTTCGGATATATAATTTTCTCGGAGAGTCTGAGAATCAAATTTGGGTGCAATCTCCCAAAGACTCCATCCCTCCTTAATGTTCATAGAAGCACGAATTGTATTATAAAGATCTCTTGCTTGCTTTTGATTTAATGTTGAAGGAACTCCTTTAGCAAAAGTTGCAAAGTCTCCTTCCACTGCTGCCTTTCTTTGTTTGGAAGCAGACATTCCTGTTACATCATCTTCTGAATCTGGATCTCTTTCTCCAGCAGAACGAACTTCTACATTATCAAATGCATAAAGTTTACCATTATAATTTGTTGCTAACTTCTCAAACTCTTTAACTCTATCAGCACCACCAATAATTCTTACATTGGTATATCCATCATTATGTGCCTTTTTCAGGACATCAAAGATAGTTCGATTTGCAGGATCATTGACAATCTTTTCACTGTGTTGGGGGAACATCTGTCTCATTACAGAAACCTTTGTATCAGCGTCTAGAGGATTTTTCTTTTTATCTTGAGTTCTGGAAGGAACAATAACATAATCACCATCATCAGAAGATGCAGCAACAGTATCTAAAAGTTTTTCGTGTCCAGTAGTAGGGGGATTAAAACGACCAAACGCTATAGTTAGTGTTCCCTTTGTCTTCTCTACTGGTGGTGGTCCTTCTTGAGCAGGAGGTTCTTGCGCTGCTGCCTGCTGTTCTGGTGCAGGTGCCTGAACCTGTTGCTGTGGTTCTGTTGGTTGAGGTGCGGTAGGATCTTGATAGTTTGGATCCGAAACATTTCTCTCCAATGGAGTTTGAGCAGGATCTTGTTGCCCAACTCTCTGACGCTTATTGTAAAATTTTAGTCTACCCTTTTCAGTTTTTGCAACAAACTCACCAGTTCCTTCATCATACCACCCACCATGATTATCACCAACAAGTCCAAGACGTGCCGCTTGTTGCGATGCGGTGGTTTCAAATAAAAACTGAAAAAAACTTTTCATCCTCTATCCCAATCTTTTGCTACAGTGAAGTTTGCTCTACTAAATTCTAATCGATCTACAAGTTTAAGAGCATTTCCAGATTTAATAGCAACAAAACCCTCAGGTGCTGTTACCTTATATCCATCATCAGTCTTAAGAAACGTTCCAAAAGTATTTACCTTTGCAAGTTGCCCAATCACCATAGATTTTGCTGCTTGTAGGTTCATGTAAGATGCAACAGTCATATAGATTGCTCTTTCATTTGCCTTAATAAACTGCAATCCAGTGTTCTTCATTTGTAAATATTTATCTTGTGTTGCTTTTGTCTTTTTAGATAGAATCTCTTTGTCCAAAAGACCAGAATAAAAAGTTCCAAAAGCACCAGCAACTTCGCGGGCACTAGTGAGTGTTTTTCCTTGAGAGATATAACTATTAAAGAACCGTTTAAATAAGGAAGACATTAAGAACTTAGATTCACCAGTTGCTGTCAAAACATCCAAAAAAGTAGATGCCTGTCGAAGAGATCCTTCGGCACGATTGACCGCTGCAGTATAACTAAGCATTTGCTGAGAATCAAACTTGGCAGCACCAGTTGCATCCCTAAAGGTAGCAGTTGCAACATACACATCAACAGAGGGACTAAAGTTACTAATATCCACACCAAAAGAAGCATTCATTTCTGGAACTGTAGGTCCACTATAACTGGTGTGAAAAACGATTCCCATCTTCGCCGTGTTTATTCTTGTGCCAAGATCAGAATCTGAAGGAACGGCATATGTAATTGTATTTGGGCGAAAATAAATCACATTTTCTCCATTGATTACACCGTTCTGTTTATCATCAGTAAAAAGAAGATCTCCCTGAATGACTCCTTTGATGTTTAAATATCTTAGATTTATCAAACAAGTTTGAAGTTTATCAGCAAGTTGTCCAACTCCATAAAACTTAGATATATCTGCTTGAGTATAGCAAAGTTTTGGTTCAGTCTTTGCAAATACGGATTTTGTACCAACAAAAAACTTTCCATTAGATGGATCAGTTCCACAAACAATAGCAGGAGCACCATCCCACTTTGTAGTGACTGTGATTGAAGAAGATCTCTCCGAAAGCATTTTACCAAGTTCTCGCAGAAATGTAATCGCATTCCTACCACCCTGAGACCCTTGGTTCAGGATATCATCTTCTAAGTGTTCGAGGTGTGTGTTTTTTGCCATACAGGTATTATAGGGTATTCTGGGTCTGGAATCAAGATGGGTGGACAGTTTTTTAACTGGTCAAAGTTTAAATCCTAGTTTATCGGATTTGGAATCATATCCATTCTTAGTTCGGAAAAATAAATTACTAATAGATTGCTGCCCACTAGTTGCTTCTTCAGTAAAATTAGGTATACCATTAACTATATTTAACTTAACAAAATATATTTCACTAGACAAAACATCTTTAACAATAGATGTAAATTTATTTGCCTTGGTAACATTTTTGGAATAATTTATAACTTCCTTTTCACATAAAAAAGAAACTTGATTTCTCGTTATTGTTTTTTGATTTTTTAATCGTGTATCTTTATCTATCAAATTTCTAAACAATTCTGGATTAGGTATTGTTGCTGAAGAAGTTCTAACAGAATTGGCTGCTTCAGGACTAATAATCCCCAACATTGCACAAGATTCAATGGGTCCCATAATCATCGTATTTTCATGAATGGTCCTCATAATATTAAACTCAAAATCATTTTGATATTTTGATAGGAGATTTGGATTATTTAAAACTGGAGGAACTAAATCAGCAACCTTCAAGGTATTAGAATTGCCAGTTGATTTTGCTGATATTTTTATCCTTCTACCATCAAGATTAATTAGATAATAATCCAATAATGGTTCATTTGATCTGCTTGGTATAAGAATTTTTGTCGTTGAACCAACACCCAAATTAAATCTAGTTAATCCCCTTCTAATGCAGTGAATGGGACCAATAACTTCACCAAAATCATTCCTAATCTCGTTCATAGGCAGATTGGAAGTATTATATCCACTAAAGGATCCCTGCCCACTATCTGAATATGAAACAAGTTCTAAAAGATACTCTTTAAGTTCTCCAACCATATCAGATCTACTATTAATAGAATTTCTAAGAGCAGTAAGATATGATGTTAAAGTATATTCTGTTCCTGCTAGGTTAAATGTTTGTGGTTTTAATCCAACTAAACTTGAACTTTTTGGTTTTCTTAAATTATCAATATTGGTATAATAAACAGTTTCGTTACCAGAAATTTGAATGGCAACTTTTGAATGAGATTCTGAAAGAACATCAATATAGTTAATCTGTGTATTTGGAACTAAATTTCCAATACCCCTAGTTGAATATTTAGTTTCATAGTATGGTCCAGATTTTTTAACTACACTCGAATGATTAGATCCTTTCCAATTTTTTTGCCAGTTAATATTTCCAGTAGATGCTGCCATTTTTTTGAAATATTTAGTGCCCAAAAGAGCACTTGAACCCCCCACTAATGGAAGCATCGGGACTCGAACCCGAAACATCTTGCTTGCAAAGCAAGTGCTCTACCAATTGAGCTATGCCCCCGAGAACCCCGAAGGGTCATTTATTTATGTTATGTTGCAATTTTACACATCACCATCTTCCCTGTTTTCAGATTTATATACGGAAAAAGTTCCCTCTGGATAACGAGCACTCAGTTTCTGATAGTTCATTTCAAGGACTTCCTCAAATGTAATATCCAGTGCCATACAAGCTTGAGCAAGATACCAGCACAGGTCTCCAAGTTCACGCTTCATATGAAATACATTCTCTTCATTATAAGGTTTACCTTGAAGGAAAATCTTCTTCACTACTTCAGTAAACTCACCTGCCTCAGCACTCATTCCATAAGCAGCAGTCATCAGACGAGGAACATCTGCACCCTGTCCTTCAAGTTCATTCAAACGCTCAACAAGATTTGAATACTTACTACTTGCAGGACTAGTTGTTTCACGAACGAACTCAATATATTTTTTAGAATCAATAGTTGCCATATTTAAAACTTAAATCCTTCGAATGATTTTTTAGGTTTGTTTTCTTCATAAGTATACTCCTCTTCTTTCCCGCTGTCAAGTATGTCATTTTGTGCAGATTGTTCCACATCATAAAGTCTCATCTTTGCACGATCAATGCCGACCACAAAACGTTTGAATACTGTTGGATCATTATAACGATTCTTCAGTTGTTTCACCATAATCTGCCCTAATCCCTCCAACTCTTCAGTTGAAATAAGGGCGAACATAAGATCAGCAGTAGCAGGGAGACCAAAGGACTCGCTAGTATCAGTAAGTTCAACATCAGAGTTCCCATAACCACTACGAGTAGTCTGGGTAGCGGAAACAATTGGAACATTAAATTCCACTGCAAGTCCCCTAAGTTCCTCAGCAATTGATTTGATATAAGAATAAGAATTGGCAGCACCATTTGCCTTATGCCTAGAGGAAGCACAAATATTAAGGTAGTCAATGAAAATAATATGAGGTCTAAATGATTTCTTAAGAGCAAGTTCATTTAAGAGTGCCTTAAAATGTCCAGAATGTGCCGAAGCAGTAGGATACTCTTTGATTACAAGAGAACCTTGCGTCTTCTTGGCAATGCTATTTACTTTGGTTTCGAACATTTGGCGAGGGAGATCAACCAGTTGTTGAATCGGAACATTCAGTAGGTTTGCATCAATTCTTTCAGCAATTCTCTCCTCCGCCATCTCAAGAGTGATATAGAGTACGTTCCTGCCCTGTAGCAAGGCGGAACTAGCCACATGACACATAAACAACGATTTCCCAACACCTGTTCCAGCGAGAGCAATATTGAGAGTCTTATTAGGTAAACCACCCTTAGTAACCTTGTTGAAGTATTCCAAGTCAAATTCAATCTTATCTTCTTTACGATGGTAAAAATCATAACGATCCTGATAATTTTGAAGATAATCGTGCCCAATGTTATTATCAAAGGACACTGCTAAGGCATCAGAAAGAATACTTGGAATTGCATCCCTATTCTTCTTTTCATTATTGCCATCAGCAATGTGAATCGATTCCATAAGTGCCAAATAAATGGCACGATCACGGCACCACTTTTCAGTAGTGTCAAGTAACCATTGCTTTTCTACAACAGAATTATTAAGTTGTGAAGTAAGATCTCGAACTTCTTTAATTTCAGATTCATTTAAATCTGTTCGATTTTCAATCTCAATACCAAGTGCTTCGATTGTAATCGATGATCCATATTTTACAATAAACTTAACAGTTTCTTCAAATACAACCTTTTCAGATTTTTGCTCAAAATATTCGGGATGTATAAAAGGTATAACTTTTCTAGAATAATCTTCATTAAATATTAGGTTTCTGAGAATCGTAGTCTCAATTCGTTCCATAAGAGAATTGCTGTTTCGCGGCAGCATCAAGTTGCTGCATTACTTCTTCCGTAAAATACTTTTCAGGATTTTTTAGTATTTCCTTTGCATAAAGTTTTTTACCATCAATCTCGTAACGTCCTGCAACATTCTTCCATAACCCAGCAAGTTCACCCAGTTCAAGCAAACCGTAATACCGATCAAGACCACGTTCATCATAATAAAGACGAACTTCAACATCCTGATTCTCCTTACTTAAACGCGACTTAGCAGTCTTTGCCTTGATAATGTTTCCAATGACTTCTGTTCCGTCTTTCTCTTTTTTCTTTGAGAGGTGAATAATAGTAGAAGCAGCATACTTAAGACCACTACCACCACCCATCTCCTTAGTAGGAACATAAGCACCAATAACATCGTAGGTATGATTCGTTACAATCATTGGAATATTTGCTTGACCAAGTTTCAAAGTAAGCATACGAAATGCACCTTTAATAAGTTGTGATTTGGTCATGTCACGAACTTCTTTATCATTCAGAGCATCATTAATCTCTTTACTGGTTGAAAGCATTCCCAAAGAATCAAGAACAAACATACAAGGACTACGTTCTCCTTCTGGTTTTTTCAAGTAAAGGTCAACTGCCTTCAATGCCTTACCACGAAACTCCTCTACGGTGACAACATTGACCACCACCACGCGAGTTGTGTCAATCCCTCTACTCTCCAGTAAGGATCTGGTGATTGCAGCCTCAGTATCAAAATACAAACAATATCCAGTAGGATTATTATCGAGGAAATTCTTAACCACAGCCAAACTAAAGAAAGTTTTTCCTGTAGAACTTTCACCCGCGATTGCAGTAATCTTGTTACCAGAAACACCACCAAAGATACTCCCACTGACAAGAGCATTAAAAATGTACGAACCCGTATCCACATAAGATTCAGTTTCGTCAATATCAGATGCCAGTTGTGTGTATTCTCCACCGATCTCCTTTACAATATCCTTTAAAAAATCCATCAAATTACCATCCCGTATTGTTCACGAAGTATTTTTTTATAAGGTAAACCTTGTTCTCTAAGTTCTCTAACCAATTTGAGTTTATGGTAAAGAGCACCATCTCCACCAAATCCAAGTGCTTTTACAATTGTATTCAGTTCTTCATCATTTATAGGCAAATCCATTAGGTAAAAAATAGTTCAAGGTTTACAGTTTTTTCAACGTTCCATCCAATAGAATCTAGAATGGATTTAAGTGGTTCAAGAAAACTCTTTTCAAATTGTAGTTCATAGTCTACGTATTTGTCAAGACCAAGTTCTGTTGGAAAATCTTGAATAAAAGAAATGATATTTTCTTGAATAATATTTGGTTTTTTTAGATAGATGAACTTAATCTTCTCACCATTACCAATAAGTGAATATTTATTAGTCAGATTCTTATCCTTTATGTAATGATTAAAAAGAAGCGCACCACGAATATGAATAGGTGTGCCTTTGACATAAATGTCAGAATGAGATTGATATTTACGAACATCAGATGCTGTCCTTGGGAAAGCGATAGATTCAGGAGGAAGTGTCCTAAATTCACAGCGACATTTATCAATAAAATCAATCACCTGTTCTTCAGTTCCACTCATCATCAGTTTTAGACCATCCTTAATCATCTGACGGCAAGGAGCAGGAGTAGAAGATTTAACTGCTTCAATACCCATCATCTTCAGTTTAGGTTCATCATAACGAACACCTTCACTATCCCATACATTCAGAATATAACGTTTCTTGGCAGTCCAAATGCCACGATCAGCAATATTCTCCCGCTTCATCTGCATCTTCTGGTCGTATGCATTCACATAGTCCGCCAATTCTTGGTAGCAACTTTCAATATACTTTTCAAGTTCCACCTGAGCGACCTTATCAAGGAACGACACAACGCTCTCAGTAGTTTTTTCTCTTCCCTCGTATACAGTATCAACCAAAGGACCCATATTAAGATAGATGGAATCAGTATCAGAAGCAATAACATAATCTACATCTTCAGTTTTTAGGATTTTGTTTAAGTACTTGTTAATTTTTTCTTCGATCCAACGAATTGAAACCTGCCCAGAAAGAGTGATTGCCTCAGCATTTGCTAGTTTAAAATAACGGAAGTACTGATTGCCAATAGCACCATAAGCACTATTAAGTTGAATCTTCCTTGCCATTTGGATGTTATTGCACCTTGCAATCTCTTTTTCCAGTGCCTTTGTCTTTTTCTTTTCATATTCTTGCTTTGCCACAATCATTTTCTTCTTATAGATGGTACGATCCTTATAAATCTTTTCCATCAGTTCGGGAAGAAATCCTTTTACTCTACGATAGAGTGCCCCATTTGCAGTCATAGTGAGATTTACTTTTTTTAGTGGTGTTAAATCTAACTCTTGGTTTAAAAGTTTGTCTACACTCACATTTGTAGTAAGTTCTCTTACCTGTTTAAGTGCCTCAAGTTCCTCTACAATTTCCTCACGGGACATTTTACGAACATCTTTCCACATTCCAATTCTCCATAATTTTAGTATGTTTTTTGCGGTTTTCACTCATAGTAATAATCTGCAAGTTGTCTTCGTGATGCTTTCCTCCTTTTGAAATTGGAATTATATGATCTACTTCGTGAGGAACATTAGTTTCTTCTGTTAATCGTTTTGCTTCACAATAAATCTCATTTATTTTTTGCTGATTTGCAGTTTCATCAAAAGCATCTCTTATTCTACATCTTCTACGAGCAGCAACAGAGTTCAAAACTGCCCTCTTATGTTCTTCACCCAAATATCTAAATTTAGTAGAGCAAGAATGAGAACAAAAACGAAGTTTCCATTTTTCACTTATTGCCCTAAATCTACTTACAATAAATGGAGAACTGCAATTTTCACAATAAAGAGTTTCCTTTCTCTCTTTATTTTTATTCTCCAAATGTTTAGGTTTTTGGAGTTCATACTTTCGTATTTTTTGTTTAATAAGAGGGTCAGAGCATCCAAAAAAATCAGCACACTCTTTACGACTTTTGTTTTCAAGAATATAAAGTTGATTCAGTTGTTCTTTAGTTATGTTGAATTTTGATTGCATTTGTTTTATTGTATCCACACATTATTATTTATAAGATGAGGATATTCTACAACATTTTCTCCAATTCCGCAATACGATTATTAAGTTCGTGCTTTTCAACAAGTGTTTCTGGTGAGATTGAATACTGCATAATAAGATGAGGATAAAGTGAATTCAAATCGAAATTTACAACATAATCATACACACCAGGAATTGGTTCTTTTACATAAGCACCAGCATACTTAGAATCCTTATCAGACCTCACATTTGGAGGAATCACAATATTCTTCTTTTTCAGATAGTTGTAGATAATCGTATCCCACATTCTAACTTGAGAAAACACATCAGAATAATTAACTTTAGCGTCATATGCCATTGTCAAGGCAAGTTCAATGAGTTTCATCTTGTCTTCCATACGGTCAACAAGTTCCACGTCCTTGATGTTGTATTCTACAAACTTCTGCCAACCTTTGGTGTAGAAGTCTTTAAAGGTATCAAACTCACTGTGATCAAGTTTTTGTTGTCCCAATTCCACATTAGCGATATGATCGAGACGATAAGATTCCTGTGCCTTATAAGTGAACTTCTTATAAAGATTCAGGTAATCAAGTTGACTTACTCCACCAATATCATAAGAGATATGCTTACGTCCAGCAATAAATGTCTCACGTTCAGTAACTAGACCCCATGGAGACAAACGCTTCATTAATTTCTCACTGAGAACACGATCTATACGACGAACCAAATATGGAATATCATACAGTTCACTATTCCAACCAGTGATAACCTCTGGAGTATTCTCCTCAATCATCCACCAACTAATAAAATCATTCAACAAATCATATTCGTTTGAGAAAGAACGATATTTTACATTCTTTTGCTGATTATCAAACTTACCCAAGCCCCAAGTACGAATTTGTTTTGTATTATAGTCTTGGAGTGTGATGAGTAGAACTTCTTCAGCAGCACTTTCTACATCAGGGAATCCATTCTCGGATGCAACTTCAATATCGATTGTTGTAACTTTGATTTTACTAATATCAAACTTAACTTCATCTTCTGGATAAGTTTCAGAAATATATTGATAGATGTAGCGTTCATTTCCACAAATTGCAAATCCCGTTACACCATCATACTTTTTAATAAAATCTCTACACTCTCGCACAGTTCCAGGTTGAACTGCTTCGACATATTCACCATTGAGCGTTTTATACTTACTATTATTTTTTGAAGGGACAAAAAGAGTCGGATAAAACTTCTCACGAGTAATGAAATGTTTACCATTCTCATAACCACGAACTAAGAAATAATCTCCGACCATCTGGACGTTTGTGTAAAATCGCATTATGCAGTTAGTTCAAGATACTTTTGAATAATTTCAGGAGTTGGATCAGCAATGGTTAAAATATTCTCAGATCTCAACATTACTTCTTTTTGATTCGTAACCTCTGGCCAAGGTTTCATATTATCTTCAGAATAAAAACGATATGGATTAATCAACTTACAATTTGGATCTCCAAGTTCTGCCATTACTTCAACAATTTCCGCAATGAGAACAGTATCAACATTAATCAATACACACTTAACAACTTTATCAGACATTGATTTCCACCTTTTCTTGAGTTTTATATGTTTTTAATTTATCAAAATACATTTCCCTTACAGATGCTAGAGGTTCAACCAAGGTCACAACCCAATCCGAAGGAACTGCCATTTCATCATCACTGGTTAATACGATCCAAGGAGACAAAACAACTTCAACTCCAGATTTTCCTTCTGGAGCATTCTCATCCTCTGTCAGTAATATTGGAGTTCTAATAGAAACCCTATGAGGTTCCTTGAACAAATATCCACAAACTTTATCATTTACTATAAGTTCTTTTATATCAGAAATCAGTGATTCGCCCGATTTCAACAGTGCAATTTTAATCGACATTTTGGTGATTATCCTTTCAAGTATTATAGCACAAAAAAAGGGGGAGCGTCAACTGGATTTTGCCAGTTGCCTCCCCTGCGGCGACAATAGTTGATTTGGGTAGCCCAAACTATTTATCGTTTTCTTTTGAAGGCACAAACCTTTTCTTTTGGTGCCATTTTATAATCGACAGTATGTCCATAGCAATTTTCTTTTGGTTTTACATATTTTTCAGTTGAACCAAAATCACCAACTTTTTCATTCAGAATCTGCATGAACTCCTGAAACGATCTCATATACTTTCTTCTTCTGATGTTCTGGAATAACTCTATTTAGTTTGACTATGAGTAATCCATCAACATAAGAAACATCTTTAACTTCCACATCATCAGAAAGAGTCCAGGTGCGAGTGAATGCCCTTTTTGCTAATCCCTGATGTAGATATTCATCCTCAGAACTGCCAGATTTCTTTGCTTCTACAAAAAGTTTGTTCCATTCTGTAGTGACTTCAATATCTTCTCTTTTGTATCCAGCAAGAGCGATTTCCAATCTGAAATCAACATTACTTTCTTTGATTAGATTGTATGGTGGGTAGTTGGTATGCGATTCATACGCAGTATCAAACCTTTTAAACCACTCATCCAATCCAATACTATTTCTTTGAATCTCCATCAGATACTTTGCAGTTTCTGGCACTGGGAGTGTAAGCGAACTTGTTCCGAACATAATAGACCTCCTTGAGCGTCTGTAAGTTAATAATGTCCCCGAAGGCAACATCATTAGTATATATCCAAAACATAAAAAAAGCGAGGTGTTGTTCCCCGCTCTTTTTTATTCGGTTTCCTCTTCTGTGCGCTTCTTCTTCGCACCAATATTGTACTTAGTCTCCAGAATCCAATCACCCTTGTCCTTATAAGCAAGGACTTTGATTTGATTCAGTGGTGCAATGTCTTGAATCTTGGTAACATCAACAATTTCTACCAGACCCCAATCTGCAATCAACTGAGCAATACGATTACGACGCTGAACATCATTCACAGTTAGATTGGCGTGTTTGCCATCAAGGGCAAATAATTCTTTAAAATGAACAAGATAATATCTACCTTGTTTATGAAGAATATGACAACTTTGATAGATTTTCTTTTCCTTGCGTGATGCAACTCCGATACGGGTCAAAGTCTCACGAACCTTAAGAAAATCATCAGGTTCGTTAAGAATCACTTCCACCATTTGGTCGGGCGTCCACTTTACTTCAGGTTCTTGAACGACACTCATTTTGTTCCTCCAGTTTCAAATTTCGATTTAATAAATGTTAGTTGTTCTTTAGTAAGAATCCTCAAAGCCTGTTTTGCCTTTTCATTACTATAACCATAGTAACGTTTAACATAATCAAGATCTTTGATTGTATCTTTACGGAGCCAAGGAGAGAATCTCTTCTTAGTCCTCAGAATATTTATAAAAAAGTCATACTGCATCTTTTTAGGGAGGAAATGATACTTATTCATTTCATTTGCAAACATCAGACAATCAATATGCCCAGAGAGACAGCGATTGATAATATATGGGGCATAGTCCTTCTCAAGAGAAGGATCTTCATCAATCAGATGCTTCTTCGTCTGATTGATCGAGTTTAACCAGTCCTTCAATTCCATAATTAAAAAGTAAGAGTTCTTTACGTTGTTTTTGATCACGCATATATTCACCAACTGAACGCATTGTATAAGTTAGATCAAACTCAGCAGCATTCCAGTCCTTAAATCTATCCTTCACAAGTTGATCAGAATTATAACTCACCAACTGATTCATATTATTATTATCACAATCAACAGCAAACTTATCGTGATCAAATCCCTTATGCATTGATCCTTTATTCCCATAAAGATTATCCTTAATATCATAAGGAGGATCAAGATACATAAAAGCACCTTTATTTCCGTCCATTAGATAATCGTAGGAGTAATTAGTGATCCGCCATTTGGCAATAATCTCAGAATACGCAGGAAGTTTTTCGATACAACGCAAAGAGAAGTTAGAATTACTTGCCTGCGCCGAAAATGAAGAACTCTCAGTAAGACCACTAAAAGAACACTTATTTACAATGTAAAATGCTACGGCACGATCAAGACTAGATGCCTCTAGGTTATTAACCAATTCCTTTGATTTCAAGAAAAGATCTTTTGCCAGTTCTGGAGTATTATTTGCTGATTTAAGATCAGTAAGTCTATCTTTAAGATCCACACCAAATATCTGGAGTTGTTGCCAGAAGTTTACCAGCGGTTCATAAAGGTCATTCACCCAAATACCCAAGTTTGGATACTTCTTTGTGATATGAATTGCAACACTTCCTCCACCAAGAAATGGTTCTCGGAACTCATCATAGTCTCGTAGATCTGGAAAGTATTGATCCATCTTGATGCAGGCACGGGACTTGCCACCAGGGTAGCGTAACGGAGTTTTAAGAGATTTCATACTCATACCAATTGCTCAATTAATTCATAAAGTTTAATAGAAAAATCTTGCTTCTCTATTGGAGTAACATTTTTTGCCAAGAAGGTAATGTCACTATAATCAACACGAAATGCAACTGTTGCATCTTTAACAACAGTATGCTTCATACATGCATCCCAACTACAAATACCAACGGTATAATTTGTAGTATCCCAAAGAAGCATATAATCAAAAGTTTTTTTAGGAAGACCTAAATTATTACCCTGAAAATTTTTCAATGTAATTTCTTTAGTGTATGGGACTGTTTTTTGAAATAATCCATCCATGCCTTTGGATTCATAATAAAGAGTATCTACAATACCATAAAAATCTCTACCATTTTCTTTGTCTCCAACATATTGCAATTGACCTCCACTATACTTGGCAATTGCAATTTCCTGAACTTCTGCTCGCAATGGGCGTGTTTGTTGTCGTTTTAAACCATCAGTAGATTTAACAACCCCAAAGATGGAAGGAAAATCAAATAATTCAGGATTGATCATAATTAGGTTTGTGATACTTCAAATATTCCCAAAAAGTTAATTTCATTTCTTTATTAGTCATTCCGCAATGCTTTGCTGCTTGCGGAAGATTCATTTTAGAATAAAAGAGTGCTTCATTTGCCTCCTTTACATTTTCGGGAGTAGTTTTTACTGGTTCATCTCTCAGTTTCTTATAACTCACTGGAACTCACACTCAACCATTATTTCAGTTAATGCTGCTAAGAGGTTAATTTCTTGGTCAGCAACAAATGCAATCTGATATTGATACTTAGCAATAACAAGAACAGCAGCAGGTATAGTTTGGGGTGAAAGATGAGTATAACAGGCATCATAAATCCTGCGAAGAATGATAGAAGAATCGTTGTCCAAGTTGGCAACAACCCACTTTCGGACTTCAGAAAAGTTCTTATCTTTGAGGTGAGTAATGAGATCATTTACGGCAACATCAGAGAAGGATGCAAGAATACCACTATCAATCTCACCGCCAACAGAATACCTCTGACATTCATTGAGAACTCTACGCCAATCGGGGAAGTGCTTGTTAATCAGTTCGGCAAGGACCTTAGGATCATATCGCACACCTTCCGCATCCAGGATGTCCTGTAAACGCTTGAAGAAAGATCCCGCCAACTGAGTTTTTTCTTTTCCCTTAATACCGAACTCGACCACAGCACATCGGGAGTGGAGAGGTTCGATTATTTTGTTTTTGTAGTTGCAGGTAAAGATGAATCTGCAGTTACCAGCAAACTCCTCAATAAACGCCCGTAGGAGGAGTTGTACGTCGTTCCCTGTGTTATCTGCTTCATCAATGATAACGACTTTGTGCTTAGCATCTGACGAAAGTGAGACGGTCGAAGCAAAGTTCTTCGCATTGTTTCTGACAGTATCAAGGAATCTACCTTCGTCGGATCCATTGATAACATAAAAATCCACTCCCAATTCATTACATAGTGCCTTTGCTACTGTAGTCTTACCCACACCAGGAGGACCACAAAGAAGCATATTTGGTATTTCGCCTTTATTTAGAAAATCACTAAAGGTCTTCTTAATATTCTCTGGGAGAATACAATCTTCAATAGTCTTTGGGCGATACTTTTCCACCCAAATAAAGTTACTGCTCATTTCCACTCACTCATAATACTCCAGTCTTTCCTAATATGAGAATAATTCAAATAGTCCCAAAAAATATTTTGATAATCTTCAAAGTCCCATTCTTCATCGTGACCATCAAATTTTATAAGGTCTTTCCATAACTGAAAACATATTCCAAAAAGTTTCATAATCAAATCCAATCAGGTTTCCGTTCTGGACGGCGAAGATAATTATCGCACACCCAGGGTTTAGATGCAACATACATTTTGTATGCTGTTGGTGTATCAATACTATCATCAAGTTTATATTCATCAGGCATTGCCCGAGTGAATTCTTTTACATTAGTATGCTCAGAAATGGAAATCTTAGCATTGTTATGAAAGATTACCATTGCTTCTTCCAGAGTACTCAAACAAGAGTGCCGTTTCTGATACCGATGTTCGTACTCAAAGCATAAATGTATTCCGTGTGTAATCAACCAGGCAAGATTGTAGTGATTATCTGCAGCCCATTTGGTGCAGGGATGATTACGAAAGGCACCCTTTACTGTATTGTAAGGAGTGCCGTCTGCTTTATTAATTGTGCCCCAATCACAATACCACTTAGAATAGATGATAGAGACCATCTGACAGGTCTCTAGGGGCATTTTCACGACGTGCTTATCAGGAAGTACTTGAGCAGACTTACTGGGAGACACGTCAGTTACAAAGATGTTCATAATTAAAAACAGAACTTTTTCACATAATAACGAACTTGCTGTGGTTTATCCTCTAACCAAAATGCTTCGTGCTCTTTCATCCTAGATCCTCGACCACCACTTGCTTTAAGGGCGTTTTTAATATCTTGGATTTTATTCGAAGGTAAAGGCATATTCTTTGCAGAAAGACCTAAGTTTTGATTACTCTTGCATATTTGGGCAGCATGAGTTGCTTCGTGATAAACAGTTTCTTCAACATAATAATTAGGATCAAATCCACTTTTTTTGATGTTATTCGTGCAGATCACAAATTTTTTGGGGAAATCTACATAACCAAAGAGATTTGATTTCCTACAAAACTCAACATTTTCATGAATATGAAACTTTGCAGAAATCAAATCTTGAATTAGTTGTTGTCCTGTAGGACTCAAATAATGTAAAAAAATCATCAATTGAAAGTTGAATCAGGTTCCAGAGCAATATAATACTGTAGATTGTGCTTAGAATTCGTGAACTGTGACAGAAGTTTTTGTGACACAACCACGTCGTAGGAACCAGGAATGATCTTAATGTTTTCAACTTTGAAGTTGAAAGTGAACTCCTGATCCGTTTCACCAACTACAATAGAGTATTCGTTAGAAGTATCATTCTTCTTATCACGAACCACCAAACGAATCACCCCTGCTTCACCAACTGCAGAAAAGTCAGGAAGTTGATAAACTGCTGCCGCCTTGACCAATTTTTCTAAAGAAGCACTCTCAAGTTGAAAACAAACGTCCTGAGACGGTAGTTGAATTTCCTTATCTGGAGGAGAAATGATCACATTAGGGTCCGCATAGAAATACTTAACCCTACGCTTACCCTCACGAATAGTAATGTAGGAATCCTCAGAAAAATCCAGATCAGGATCTTGGTGAAGACTCAGACCATTCAGAAACTGATTCAGATCATAGATAGCAAAATCACGGGGAAACTCTTCAGTAATATCTGCTTCAGCAAGAATATTCTTCGCAACAGAAATCGTGCGAAGACGAGTTCCCTTCTTTACCAGAATTGAATTGTTAATTCCAGCGAAGTTTTTGAGAATAGTCAGAGAGTTATCAGAAAGTTTCATAATTTGATTTCGAAGTTTCATCATTAAAACCAGCAAAGTGGTATAGAAGAACACCATAATGGATAATCTTCAGTGCGTCAAGACGGGACATTCCATCCTTCTTACCAAAACGAGAAGAATACTTGATGAGATTATCACGACAGAAAGGAACACCATCACCAATCGCATCAATCATATCCAGCACCTGAACCTTGGACTTTTCAGATGCATAATGTGCATTATACGTACTTACAATATAATCATTCACTGCCTTCAGAGTTTCACCTTCACCAAACTTCCAAAAATGTTCTTGAGTTAATTTTTGTGAGGTAACCGCATTCAAATTGAATGATTGTGAACCAATAGTCGTGCTATGATTATTCCCAAATGTTACTGCAGCAACAGGTCCTCCAAAATTAAAAACATCTGGAGAAGAATGTGGATTTCCAGTTAGACTAAAACCATCATCTTCCCAATAGTTATTTGTATTAAATGAAATATGATCTTCCCCCATTCCACCAGGAAGATTAGATCCAATATAAGTTATACTATCGTTTTTTTCAGGAATTTCAGACATAAAATTTCAAAATAAAGGACAAAGAGGGAGGAACATTACCTCCCCATATTATATCAGAAAGGAGCAGGTTCGTCAAGATCTGGAAGAACTTCATTTGACACCACAGTAGGCATCTTAAAATCAGCATCAACCTTATCATACAGTTCCAAGAACGCTTGCTTTGTTTCATCATCAAAGCGATTCACACAAACTTGAATTGCCTTTGCCTTATCAGCAAAGATACTATAAGCACGAATGATATGAACGAGACGGCGGGTGGAGATAATTTCTTCAATACCACCATCATAAAAAGTCTTACGAATCACGTCACTCCAATCAACCAGTCGCTTGCAGAAGTCACGGTCTTCTACACCAAGATCCAAAGCAACGCCTTCCAGGATCCTCTGCTCTGTAGCAGGGGCAGGATAGGATTGCTCAAACGTTACGGGAAAGCGTTCTAGAAAGGCTTCGTTGAGCACGTTAGTTCCAATGAACCTACCATCGTCCGAACCTTTGCCCTTAGTATTGGCGGTTGCGATGATGTTGAATCCACTTGTTGGTTTAATGAATGCACCAATCTTTTTAAGGAAAACTCCCTTTCCTTCCAGGATGGATTGGAGACAGAGAATTTTATTACTTGCGAGGTCGATCTCGTCAAGGAGCAATATAGCACCTCGTTGGAGTGCTTCGATAACGGGACCGTTGTGCCAAACAGTTTCGCCGTTAATAAGGCGGAAACCCCCAATAAGATCATCTTCATCAGTTTCAATTGTAATATTTACACGAATTAGTTCGCGCTTAAGTTGAGCACACGCTTGCTCCACACTAAACGTTTTGCCATTACCCGAAAGACCCGTAATGAATGTAGGATAGAAGAGATTGGAAGAAATAATTTTCTTAATGTCGTTAAAATTACCAAACTTGACGAAGGTATCATCTTTATCAGGAATAAGATTTTGTTCCACAACAGGAAGGGCAGAAGGTGCTTGATAGGTGCGTTCGATTTGCTCTACCTTCTCTTGCGTCACTTCAAGATTCCAACGACCACGATCAGTCTTAAATGGTTCTAGGCGACGAGTCACAGTCTGATAATTAATACTGCGAGAAGCACAATATCCACGAATATCACCAGAACTGAATTCGGAACCGAAGAGTTCTTTTAGGTCAGCAAACAGTTGATCGTCAGTCACAGAAATTTTGCGGGGCATGATGTAGTTAGGTGGTTTTGTCTTGAACTCTTATATTATACCAACAAAAAAGGGGGCAGTCGGTGCCCCCGTGACAGTTTGGAAAGTGGTCAGGCAACCAATTCTACAAACTCACCAAGAACTTTCTTATTCATTTTTTTACTCCTCAAACTCTTCACAAAGGCAGTTTTAATTTGAGTCTTGGTTGCATTTTCAGCAACTTCAAACTCAGTATCATTTGCCAGGGCAGAAGCAGAAAGACCAAAGTAGGTATGATAACCAGAGTTCTTAATAGAGAAGGTTTTTTCTTTCTTCCAAGAAGAGGTAATTTTATCATAATCCGTGCCAATATACCCAGTATAACGGCGAATAAAGTTATTGGCATCACGTGATTCCAAAATTCTCATACCAATAAAATTGACAGTAGGAAATTTATCACGAAGATTGTGAAGTAGAATATCGGTAAAACCAAACCATTCAACATCTAGAGAATAAGTATTTCCAGTCTTACGATCACGCAAAAATGCATTACTACAAATTGAATTAAGACCAAGATAAGGTTCACTTTGATGACGACGATTAAACTCTTTATGATACTTTAAAGGTGCTGCTTCACCATCAGTTAGAATTACACACTGAACTTTCTGCAATTTATTCTCTTTTTGGAAAATGGGAAGAATTTCGTGAAGAGCAACTAAAGACTCATTTAAAGGAGTTCCCGAAAGACTCAGACCAACTGGAACAGCATATCGAGAATAGTATTCATCACTAAAACTGCGGGCAATCCTGTAGATATTCAACATCTGATCTTCTAAAGTTTTACCATTTATCTTACTGGTAAACATATTCATCAGAGAAAAGTGTTCGGCAATATGAATTGATCCATCTTTTTTCTGATACAAAGGTTGGGATATAATTGATGTATTATTTCTATCATACTTAAAAACTGGATAATCATTCGTAAAGGCATAAACTTCAAAAGGAATATTAACTTTTTTACAGAACCAAATAAGATTAAAAAGTTGCTTCACAGTATCCAACATCACACGACTCATCGAACCAGACCAGTCTAGAATGAACACCAGACCGTGATTCTTGCCGTTTGCAAGGGTTGTAACCTTACGGAACAGGTCTTCATTGTATTTGTATGTATGCAGTTTAGAGCAGTCTAGAACGCCTGTGCGGGCAGTTGTGGCACGAGCATAACTATCTGCTGCCTTACGACATTCAAACTCCTTTACAAGATAGTTAACTTCCTTCTGTGCCGAACGCTTAAACTCACGAAAATCTTTATCTACCTCACCAAAGATTTCTTCATGGGAATATTCAGTATGATGCAGATATGATGCCCAAGATTGCTTGCACTGATTGTGAATCTCAATATTATTTACGATGATTTGATTCACATTCAATTTTGGAATCTCCAAATAAACATTTTCCCAACCATCCAGATTCACAAGATCTTTGAGTGCTTTTTCAAGATTACCAACAGTCTTGACTCCAGGTTCAGATGTTTCACCACCTTGCTCACTTTTAACTTTTTGTTTTTGTTGTTGTTCTTGAGATTTCTGTTCGCCAGTTTGATCAGAACTTGCACCATCGCCACTCTCTATTTCAGGTTGGTCATTGTCAACTTCCTGTTGATCTGAGAAATCAGAAGCAGGAGAATTTCCACCAGATTGTGGAATTTCATGAGAATCTAGATTGATTTTAGTTTCTTCCTGCTGCTTTTGCTTACAATACTTATAGAGAACCTCAGCAGCATCTAGTGCCTCACTAAAGGTTTCTGCCGTACCGATTTGGTCAATAATTTCCCACTCTTCTACCGTAAAATTGAGAGAGAGAAAATTACCAACTTTAAAATAAAGATTCGCACGATCAGCAAGATTATAAGTAGAAGTATCTTCATTCTCTAACTGAAAGAAGTCCTCATCGTTTAACTCCTTATAACCATTAAAGAAAGTTTTAGCAAGTCCAGCATATTTACGCTTCATCAACTTCTCAACCCGTGCATCCTCAGTCACATTCACAAACTGAGGGGGGATTTTGCGTGTTTTAGACCAGTCAATATCATCGGTAAAAATTGAATGCCCGCACTCATGGGCTACAAGCAAATCATAAACATTATTGCTTGCCTTCTCCCACATCGGGAGAGTAAGAACTCTGGTATGGACATTAAAGCAAGCAGTTTCTACTTTTTTATGTTCAACAACAATATCTTCTGTCGCCAGAAGACGAGCAAGCATTCCTTTTACTTCAAAATTGACAGACATTGGTGTTTTTTGAACTGACCGTATTATACAAAAAAAGGAGGTCTTGCGACCCCCCAGTGTGCCAGTTTAGAAAGTGGTTTTATGATCAGCGATTATTCTTGTCTACATTTTCCAGATGTTTTCTACGTCTTTTAGCACGAGCAGCGGCCTCATCTCGCGCTGCAGCGGCAAATGCTTTTGGATTTGCTTGAATTGCCGCACCAACTGCATTTTGCTGCTCAGCACGTCTTGCTGCCTCATCTGCTGCAGGAGCACCTTCAACAATACTCTCTATCCACTCTCCACCCATGTTTGCCATGATTTGGAGTGCTGCCTCTTCATTATCAGCATATCCTTCATTGATTAGATGTGAGAGAATGATGTCGTAGAGGTCAGTTTCTTCTTTTCTTATGACATTTTTCATTTTTGGTCCTTTTATTGTTCCACCACCTTTAGGTCCACCCTCAGCATCTCGCATATCATAAGTATCCGATATTCTAGGACCCCTACCAGTTTCCTGTTCATAAACATTCAAATATGCTTCTTGAAGATTGCGAATATCTTGGGAATTCATCTTACAACTACTTTTTAGTTATTTATAAAAAAAGGGTGCCTTTGGGCACCCGAGTGGACAGTTTGGAAATTGGTCCTCTTTCAAACACCTTTTACTTTTGTGCGTGGGACAAATTTCTCCCAGTTGTCTCCGTGCTTTTTCTTCAATTCCTTAACTCTATCATTTGCCCTATGGGCATCCGCAAGACTATGAGTGTTTCCAGGACTATCTGGATCCATAGATTCAACAATACTCTCTTTCCAATTGTCACTCATATTTGCCATAATAGCAAGGGCCGCTTCATTTGTATCAGCATAACCTTCGGCAACCAGGTGCTCCAAAATATGCTCAAACATATCTTTCCCACCCTTTTTAGGAACTTTGTTTCTTACTTTAAGTACCTGGCGGCCACCTTCTGCCCTCTCTTCCTGAGAAGCACCAGGTCTAAAAGGACCCATCATTAATCTACTGTGTCTTTCAACCTCTGCTTCTGGTCTTCCTCTTTTTTTATCAGCTTTACGTTGTTCTGATTCACGTGAAAGTGCTTGTAGGCTAGTGTTTCTACCCTCATCGAGTTGAATATAATGCTCATACATCTCATCCCAAGTATAATCACTCAAATCATAACCTTCTTCGAGAAGATTATTGACCCAAGACTCGAATTCTAGTTTTTCTCTAATATCGTTATCATATACTGCAAGATATGATTCTTGAAGAGTGCGAAATTCTTTTGAGTTCATCTTTACAAAAATACTTTTTCAATTATTTATAATCCTTGTCTTTTTTGAGATTGTTTTTGCATTTGTGTTATTCTTGGAATATCCTGAGACAAAGGAGATTTTGGTCTGTAGTTAGTATGCTCGGGATATTTTAAAAGATGAGCTTCGGCACCTATTGCATCAGCAACTTCAGTATTTCCACTTGCCTTTGCTTTAGCATATCCAGTTTTTGTCATTTGAATTGCTGCCTTCCTACTATCATAGTTTGGGGCATTTTCAATATCTGCTTCTGAAATAAACTGTTTAAAGGTTTTCACTTTTGTCCGTAATATGCTCTTTGTTTTGCAATCGTTTTATTTGCGATATTCTGAGTTCCTTTATATCCAGGTTTTTGTTTTCCTGCTTTTACTAACCACTCATCAGCATCTTGTGCTTGGGATCTCATTTGATCATCCTTCATATCTGCAAAAGAAGGAACATCATAATCTGGTTTTTGGAATATACTTTTTGCAGTAGCTGGACCATAAGGTTTCCTAGTAAGACTTCTAGGTGGAGTATATGGTGCTGGTTCTTGTTTTGGTTCTTTTTTAGGTCCAAAATTAATATTATAATCTCCTGGTGTTATTCCACCACTAGAATTAGAACTACCAGAATTAGAAGTAGATGAAGGTTTTGCTGCCATATTTTTCTGCCCAAGAGCAATAACTTGATCTTTACTCATTCCAGATTTTTTCATTTTAGCATTACCACCACCTGCTTCAAAATCAGTCATTTCAACAATACTATCTCTCCACTCTTCACTCATATTGACCATAATAGCAGTTGCTGCCTCTTCGGTATCAGCATATCCTTCATCAAGAAGATGTGAAAGGATTACATCATAGAGGTCAACTTCCTCAATCTTCATTCTATCTGCAGATCCTTGTTGAACTTTTGCAGTATTGTACCTAGATCTTTCATCTGCAGTAGGACCTGCTCCAACTCTAGATTGCTTATAAAGACCACGATCAATCGTTGTATCACCTTTAGAAATTTTTTCTCTTTGCGCTGGAGTAGTAGTCGTAAATGTTCCAGGAACAGGTTTGTTTGGTCCAACACCAATATCAGTTCCAGGTATAGACAATGTTGGTTTTACTTTTACAGAACCAGGAACACCACCTTTTTGTGCAAGGACTTCTGCTTCATCAAGTTCTTGGGGAGCATAAACTTGAGTATAAGCTTTTTGAATAGCACGAAGTTCTTGGGAATTCATCTTAAAACTACTTTTTTAGGTATTTATAAAAAAAGAAGCATCTCTTTGATTGAGACGCTTCTTAAGATTCTTCATTCTTTTTTTCGCTTGGCGAATTGCCTGAGGTTTCTTCTTCCCCTTGTCGGGACGACGCGACGGGTGGCGTCCACTTTCCCAGATTTTGTGGTGGGCCATAGATCCAACGGTCTAGTTTAGACAGCATTCTATCTATAAAAATATCAATCCTATCGGGTTCGTGTGCCACTTTAAAAATCGTCCCTATGATTCAGTTTTATAAGAAAATCCACCTTTCTTATCAAATCTAATAACATTATCAAACTTATCGTGAAGTTCAGACTTATGAGATATCACAAAGATGTTAGCATCTTTAATCACATAACGAATGATCTTAAGAAACTCATCAGTTCCAAATCCATCAAGAGAACTATCAAATACCTCATCCATAATCAATAGATTTGTATTTACAGAGTTCTTCAATCTTGCAACTTCTCTCCAAGTAAAGAGTAGAGATAAGTCTACTCGCATTTTCTCTCCCTCAGAGAATGAGGAATATGAGAAGTTTTCGTGAATAGGAGATTGAATAGATTCATTGAATTCCTCATCAAGATTAAAGTTAATATAGAAGTCCATCATCTGAAGATAACGGTTAACTTGCTGATTGATGAAGGGAAGATATTTTTTGATGATCTTCGTCTTTACCCCATCATCTTTAAGAAGAGAGTATGCAAAATCATAATAAACAACCTCATCCTTCTTCTTTGAAAGACTCTCAAATGTTTTTTGCAGATTTTCTCTAAACTCCTCTAACTTTTCATGCTCAGTATTTCGATTTTCAAGTTGTTCGGTAATAGTTTGAATTTCAGATTCAAGATCTCTGATCTGTCGCTGATTGAGTGAAATCCTAGTATTGTTTTGAGAAATCTCATGATTGAGTTTCGTTATCTCCTTTGAAAGTAAGGTGAATTGACGCTCCCTCTCTTCTTCCATCTTGATGGTATCTTCAAGGTCTTTATAACCAGATTGCAATTCCTTTGCTTTATTTTGAGCATCTGCAATTCTATCTAGGCGGAATCTTTCATCAATATCCTGAGTGCAGGTAGGGCATACCGTATTTTCTGTAAAAAATTTATGTTCTGTAGTGATAGCAGATACTTTCTGAGAAATTTTACCTTTCAGATTTCCAAGTTTTTTAAGTTTATCAGCAGCACCATTTACTTCTTCAAGTTCTTTCGTAAACTTAAAGATATCCTCTTCAGTAATAGAATTCTCACGCATATGGATATCAACTTCACCCATAAGTTGAGATACCTTTACCTTACGATTTTCGATATTTTCTTTACCGCGATTTTCCAACTCTTCGATAAAGTTTTTCTGCATTTTCTCCTTATCTTTGAGATTTTCTTTACGAGACTCTAAAGATTTGATCTGTTCTTTCTCTATACGAATCTTATCTTTGATAAGAGCGTTCATTGCAGAGAAGATACGAATATCCAACAGATCTTCAATAACTTCACGACGATTTGCCGTAGCCAATTGCATAAAAGGTACAAAATTACTAGAACCCAGAATCACAATCTGTGTAAAAGACTTATAATTGACCTTGAGAATATTTTCTTCTAGAATTTTTTGATTCGCACGATCATCTGCTTCCTTATGAAGTTGATTACCATTAACCTCAATATCAAAAATATTCGGTTTAATTCCACGACGAACAAGATATTCTTTATTGTTTACCGAGAACTCAATCTCAACCAAACAATCCTTTTCGTTGGTACTATTGGGAAGTTGTGGTTTATTGATTTTACGAAACGGGCGATTGAACAGCACAAAAGTAAGCGCATCCAATACAGTGGATTTGCCTGCACCATTTGTTCCGATAATTAGATTTGTATTATGTTTTTGGAAATCTATTTCAGTCCAGTTATTACCAGTACTTAAAAAGTTCTTCCATTTTATCGTCTTAAAGGTTATCATTCAGATTAGGAGGAATAACAATGTCGTTTGAAGTAATCACTGCATATTTGTAATTATAGCGTCTACAAGTCATTATGGCAAGTGCGCCATCCACTTCCACAACTTCCATTTCTTTCTCATCTTGATCTTCAAGCATTAGAGCATATCTAAAGGCATCATCCTCTTCCTCAAAGAGAAAAAGAACTTTTTCACCGTATCTATTCTGAACGGCATATGCTCCATCGTCCTTTTTATCTTTAAGAGTGAGAAGAAACATTACTCAACTTCGCAAGCTTGCCTATAAAGATCTTGAAAAATTCCTTTGATGATATTTTTATCATATTCAAATTCTGCTTCATCAATATAACGATTTAGAATTGAAATAGTATTTTCTTCTTCATCAACTTCAAACTCCGCACTTTCCTGAATATCAAAGTTTTCAATAATCTTGAGTTCTTGGACACCTGCAGTATAAAGTTTATCAATAAACTTTTCAAAAGATTTTGAATTTGATTTTTTACGAACAATAACCTTAACAATCTTGTTTTCATACTCAGTTGCATCAAACATTTGATAAGGAGTATCCTCATAGTAAATATTATAAAATAATTTATGAGGATTATTTACTGGAGTATGAGTGAGAGTTTCGGTATCAAAGATATGAAATCCACGAGGATCATTCACATCATTCCAATACATCTCATAAGTATTTCCAAGATAAAAGATTTTTCCATTATCAGAACGAGTATGATAATGTCCAGAGAATACTTTAGTAAACTTATCAAAAATATTTGCATTCATTCCGTGTTCTTCCATCACAAGATTGCGATTAACACGGAAACCTTGAAGTTCCAAATGCCCCATTGCAATCTTTGCTTTGGACTTTTTGATTTGATTTAAGGTTTCATCATAGTTCTCACTACAAATCCAGGGAACCATCATAATGTCTAGACCACAAACTTTAATGGTTTGTGGAGAACTATAGGTACGAATATTTGAATACGTCTGAAGTAAAAGACTAGGAGAGTTTACACTATTGGTATTCTTATAATAACAATCGTGATTACCTATAATCATATGAACTTCATAGTTTTTAAGAGGTTCAAATACTACACGCTTTGCCCACTCTAAACTTTGATAATCAATTGACTTACGACTATCAAAGGCATCACCCATATGAATGACTGTCTCTACTCCGTGCTCTTCTAGGGCAGGAAAGAAAACATTCTTATAGAAGAGTTCAAAGTGATCGTGAAGATGTTTGGAACCTTTGCGGGCACCGAAATGACTGTCTGTTAAAATTGCGATTTTCATCGATTGCTTCGATATTGGATGTTGTCCTTCATCGCATTATACTCCGAACTGCTGCCAGAAAGCAAGCTGTCGTCAATCATCATAACCTCATCAAAACCAGTTCTTTCAATAATCTTAGTCTTGATTTCCAGTTGTTTCTTTTCTTTTTGTATTCTTCTCAGAAACGCATAGTGAATAATCTGAGTAAAGTAAGCAAAAGGATTTTGAGATCTTTCTGGATTAAAATTATGAATATATTGGACGCAGTTTTCAATACCATCAGAGATCATATCGTCCCTGAACATATAGTTAACAAAATTGGGTTTATATGAAAGATGTGTTGCAATCTTTAAGAAGCATTCGCCTAGGTAGTTGGGAATTCTAGGTTTTCCTTCCCAAGGTCCTGACTTTGGTGGTTCTGTATCGTATTTCTCAACGAACTTTTCCCGTGCTTTTGCAACTTTGCTTCGATATAATATCAATGCCTCTAATAACTCTTTATTGTTTACATAATGCTCTGATTTTTTTTTGGACATAACATTGATCTCTATGGATAAAAAAATATTATGTATATTATAACATACTTTACATAACTTTAATAGCTTGACAAGTATGTGAAATATGTGTATAATACCTTTGTTAGGTTTGAAGATAATAATTTAGATATTAATTGAGATCTTTAAAGATCTTTTCTAGATTCTTACGAGCATCTTCTACAGTAGAGATATATCCCATTTTATCGGAAATATTCACTTTTCCATCTAATTCAATATCAACATCTTCATTGTCCAGATATCTCTTATAGAAGTTAATCATTGATCCTTCTTTAACTTCTGTCATAGTTACGATCTTATCGTATTTAATTACAAACATATCATCATCCGGAATTTCCAACCAAGGTTTTACCTTAACATATTGACCGATATGATTACTGACTATCTTCATGATAACAGGATTGTGAAGAATAATAATAGGATCTCCATCATTTTCATCAACGCATACTAAAGAAAATATTTCTTCACCCGTTACCAATTTAATTACACTATAAAATTCTTCTCCCATTAGTTTTTAAGAGCGACGTTTACAATCTCATAATTGAAGTTCTCTTCATTATAAATTTTAATTCTCTCAATAAGATGATTTAATGTATAATTCTTTCTTGATTTATAACTAATATCATCGGCAATGTCATATAGAGTTGCTTTTACTTTGTTTTCACCTTTTCTAAGAACTCTACCGATTGATTGAAGATTTCTGATTCTCGATTTACTGGGAGAAGCAAAGATAACATTGTGAAGATTTCGAATATTAACACCAGTAGAAAAAGTGCCATAAGAAGCAACGA